>Ga0193951_1000335_pt1 | contig 22165 bp, 22 predicted proteins | sample BB_2_MG_FD_140370 | JGI IMG/M metagenome (GOLD analysis project Ga0193951, IMG submission 140370) | Microbial mat bacterial communities from the Broadkill River, Lewes, Delaware, United States - BB_2_MG | ecosystem: Environmental > Aquatic > Freshwater > River > Microbial mats | place: USA...
AGTTGCTTGTTTAACTTTATTTGATATGTGTAAAGCAGCTGATCCTGCAATGGAAATTGGCAATATTAAAGTATTAACTAAAGAAGGTGGTAAGTCAGGACATTGGCAGGCTTTATAGAAAAAATTATTCAAAGTAGCTTTTAAAATGAGATCTTATTCGTAAGTGATCATTTACTTACTTTTATAAAAAGAGAGAACATCATGATAAAAATCGTTTTTTTTGCCGCTTTACGTGAGCAGCTTAATTGCAGTGAGTTATCAATAAATAGCCAAGGATTAACTACGGTCGCCGATGTAAAAAAACAACTGGCGAGTACAGATGAGCAATGGCAACAAGTTTTTACTAACGATTCATTACTGTCTGCCGTGAATCACGACATGGTTAATGATGAACACATAGTTAACACTGGCGATGAAGTGGCTTTTTTCCCACCTGTTACCGGTGGATAACTCAACCATTTATCAATAATGACCTTATTTAGTTATATAGCAGAGCAAGTTATAAGATGACAGCAACTAATTACTCCGAAATATCAATACAAACCGAAGATTTTAGCCTAGCAGATGAAGTTGCCTTACTTGAAAAAAATAATGCGACTGATGGCGCTGTGGTGACTTTTACTGGTCGTGTCCGTAATCAAAACGAAGGTAAAAGTGTTACTAGTTTAACCCTAGAGCATTATCCAGTGATGACTGAAAAATCATTATTAGCCATTATTCATCAAGCAAAAGAGCGCTGGGACATTGGACGTGTAAAAGTAATTCATCGTATTGGAGAGCTATTTATTGGTGAGCAAATTGTGTTTGTTGGAGTAACTAGCCAACATCGCAAAGATGCATTCGCTGCCAATGAATTTATTATGGATTACTTAAAAGTACAGGCACCTTTTTGGAAAAAAGAAGCTAATAAAGATGGTGTTAAGTGGTTAGACGCTAAATCAAGTGATCAAAGTAAAGCAGCCGTTTGGTAAAGGATAACTAATCAATGAAACTGTATTCATTTACTCAATCGCTTACTAATAAAATAGTCCTAGTTATACTCAGCATTAGCATCATCCTGAGTAACCAAGCCCTGAGTGCGAATAAAGCAGAGCAAACCAATACTAATAATCACCCTCTCCGCATTGCCGTTGCTTCCAACTTTACTACCCCATTAAAAGAACTTTTAATAGATTTTCATCAACAAACCGGTATCAAGACTCAAATTATTAGTGGTGCAACTGGTGCTATGTTTATACAAATTCAGCATGGTGCGCCTTTTGATATTTTTCTCGCTGCTGATAGCATTAGACCGGCAAAACTTGAACAGCAAAATTTGATCATTGCAAAGAGCCGAAAAACATATGCATTAGGTCAATTAGCGCTATTCTCAATGAATTCAACAGTAAGTTTAGAAGATTTGCAGTATTTATCTCAAAAAGAAAACCAACGCTTTGCTATTGCAAACCCAGATACCGCTCCTTATGGCAAAGCTGCTAAAGAGACTTTAGCGCACTTAGGGCTATGGCAACCATACCAAAACAAGCTTGTTGTTGGCATCAATATCAACCAAACTTTTGCACAGATTCGTACACAAGCAGTAAGCAACGGTTTAATAGCCAATAGCCAACTGGTATTAAATAACTTAGCTGGCGCTGTTATCCCTTCAGATTATCATCAGCCAATAGAGCAGCAACTTGTCATCCTAAAAAACAGTAAAAATGTCGATAACGCAAAAAAATTAAGTGAATACCTACTGTCACCCAGTGTGCAAAAAAAGATTGTTAATTTTGGCTATGCGGCGATAGAGCAACCGTAACATGATAAATTCTGATGTACTGGCCTTATTAACCACGTTGAAAATGGCGGCCTTAACAACCTTAATTTTACTAATTCTTGGTACCCCTCTAGCCTGGTATTTAGCTAAAATGCGCAGTCGTTTTAAAGTTATTATTGAAGCAATTGTCGCCTTACCTTTAGTGTTACCGCCAACGGTGCTCGGCTTTTATTTACTTATTGCATTTTCACCACAACATTTACCTGGGCAGCTTTGGCAACAAGCAACAGGACAACAACTCGCCTTTAGTTTTTCAGCTATTGTTATTGGCTCTGTGCTCTACTCTATGCCTTTTGTAGTGCAGCCCCTACAAAAAGCGTTTGAGCAACTAGGCGACCCTTTGCTAGAAGCTGGAGCAATGCTAGGCGCTGGCCCTATGGATAGATTTTTTAATATTGTGTTACCTATAACCAAGGCAAGTTTTATTACTGCTGCCAGTTTAGGCTTTGCTCATACCGTAGGTGAGTTTGGTGTAATACTCATGATTGGTGGTAACATTCCTGGTGAAACCAGAGTATTGTCTATTGCCCTTTTTGATCATGTTGAAGCCTTTGATTATGCTAGAGCTCATGTGCTAGCAATTAGTTTATTAATTGGCTCTATGGTGTTGTTAGCCTCAATTTATCTATTGAATAACCCAAGAAAAAAAACAATGAATAAGGCGAAGAGATGACCGATGCTTTATTAAAAACGACATACCCTTTATTTCTCGATATTCAACTTGGCTTTGAACAACATGGTTTTGAACCATTCCAACTAACGGTTCAGCAGGGACTATCACTGGAAGGTATTACCGGTATTTTTGGCCATTCTGGCTCAGGAAAATCAACTCTTTTGCGTGCTATTGCTGGTTTAGAAAAAAAAATTACCGGTTCAATTACTTTGAATAATATCGACTTAATTAATAGTGACAGCAACATATTCATCAAAGCAGAACAACGGAATATTGGCTTAGTCTTTCAGGACTCACGTTTGTTTCCACATTTAAATGTGGTCGATAATTTAAAGTTTGCAACTAAGCGTTGTAAGAATAATCGATTGAACTTTGATGAAATCATTAAGTTAACAGCGTTAGATAACCTTCGCCATAAATCTATTCATGAACTTTCTGGTGGGCAAAAACAACGAGTAGCACTTGCTCGTGCTATTCTAGCTGAACCAATATTATTATTACTTGATGAGCCACTTAGCGCTCTTGATAGAAAAGCAAAAGCGAGTTTATTAAGCTTAATGCTTAAAGTTCAAGATGAGCTTCAGTTACCCATGTTTTATGTCAGTCACTCACTTGATGAACTTCAACAAGTGTGTGATAAATTACTGGTGTTATCGCAAGGAAAGGTAATTGGTTATGATGCGATTCATACCATGATCCATCAATTAAACTATTCAGATGTAACCAGCGATGCCGATGACATTATTCATCAACAAACCAGTTTATCTTTACCAATAACAACCTTGGACAATGGTCAAGGTCTCGCAATATTAGCATTAAATGATGTTGAAAATATCTATTTACCTGCACTTGATGAGAGCTTTACCAAAGAAACACTGCGTTGCTTTATTTTAGCCAGCGATATTAGTATTTCATTAACCGAGCCCATTAATTCATCCATCGTGAACCACCTTTTTGTCAAAATATCCTCAATTGATATCATGAAAAACAAAGTGTTAATTACTGCAATATCAGTAAAAGGTAAAATAGAACAAGAGTTCTTTATTAATATCAGTACTTTTTCACAACAAAGGTTGGCACTTAATATTAATCAACAAGTATATTTACAATTTAAAGCCAGTGCTGTGCGCACTTACCTTTATTGACGTTACAATATCAAAACATAAACAAATAAATTATTCGCTTTCACTTAAAAATTTAAAGGTAACACAGTGTTAACAAGGCAAGAGCAACTTAAGTATTCACGACAAATAATGATGGATAAAATTGGTGAGCAAGGGCAAGTAGCACTGCGAAATGCCAAAGTACTCATTGTTGGTGTAGGCGGATTAGGTAATCCTGTTAGCCTCTATTTAGCTGCTGCTGGTGTTGGTACCTTATATCTTGCTGATGGTGATAATATAGAGCTGAGCAACTTACCACGCCAAATACAGTTCGACGAACAAGATATTAATCAAAACAAAGCAGATGTTGCCGCAGAGAAACTTAGTACACAATTTCCGGATAGTAATATTGAAGCCATTGATGAAATGTTAGACCAAGAATTGTGCGATTATTATGTTCCACAAGTCGATTTAGTTTTAGATTGCTCGGATAACATTCAAACACGTTATTTAATTAATCAAGCTTGTGTCACACATACTGTGCCTTTAGTAATAGGTGCCGCAACAGGGTTTGACGGTCAACAACTACTTGTTGACCCTCGAAATAAAGACAGCGCTTGCTATCATTGCTTATTTCCAGCATCAATAAAAGCACCAACGAATAATTGCCAAACACTTGGTATATTAGGCCCAGTACTTGCCATTATTGGTGGTATGCAAGCCTTACAAGCAATAAAGATATTAACAGCTGACGGCAATGAAAATAACACTCAAATTAATCAGTTAAACTTATATGATGGTTTAACAAATCAGTGGCAACAATTTAATATGAAAAAACAACAAAGCTGCAATGTGTGTGGAAATAGGTAGGTATTAAGCTATAGGTAGTATCAATATACATGTTGATGTAAATATTGACGTTAATGATTGATATCAACACGTGATGATATCAACACGTGATGATATCAATCATTGTACAAAGTATATTCAGCATCTTAAGCATAATTAAGGCTGTTTACCTAGACTTAAGTAGAGCTATTGGCGTCAACTATCATCTGAATAAGCCCATATTTCTATCAGTTACTGCTTCACGCCATCCTCCTAGCCACTCAGATTTAGCATCAATACATTGATAAGGGCAATGCTCCTTTGACTTACCACTTAAACCCGCTTGGTAACCATTTGAATGCGCTCTTCCTAACCGATCTCTTTTCTGTCTTTTCATTATTTAACACCTCGTAAAAAGTATCTTTTAAATTGTCACTGAAAAAGCAGTGATGACAAGTCGAGTTTACTACTCATTGTTACTATCTATCATAAACAAGGTTTCATCTATCATGATATTCATCAATAATGCTTAGTTAGCTCATTAATAAAAACCTTATTTAAAGTGCTCGATAAATAACCAATCGACAATTAATTTAAAAGGATTTTTAGAATGCTTGCAAGTATGAAAAACATAAAAAATGTAAATAGAAATGACATAAAAGATCATGAAAATAAATAATCTTTCAATCACGTTACTTCTATCAACTAAAACAATTCTTTAGCGCATTAGTTTACTTTTTACATAGAAGCAGGTGATATAAGAATAAACTGTTTATATGAATTTAGTTTAAAAAAAAGGGGCAATAATGCCCCTAAAATAATACCTAACTTTTTTGGATTAGTTAACTAACTTCAGTTCAAATGCCTGAGTTAACATCAACTAACAACCAACATGATATTAATACTTCGCAGCTTCACCTTCTGCTGGTAATGTTTGCTGAATAAATTGACGAACATCTTGGTTTGATTGCTTTAAATCTTCATGACGAAGGTACATCATGTGACCACTTCTATAACCTTTAAACGATAAACGATCACGCATTTGTCCGCTAGGATCTAATTGCCACATAGTATACTTTGCATCGAAGTAATTAGTTGCGCCATCAAAGTAACCTGATTGAATCATCACATTTAAATACGGGTTTTGTGCCATGGCTAAACGTAAATTTTCACCCGTATTGTTATTACTACGATCCCATGGATGTACATTACCAAACATATTATATTTAACATCTGTTTTGTAATTTAGCTCTTCACGTAAATAATAATTAATCGCTGGCGTAAAGCTATGCAACCACGATGTTAACTCTGCGTTATAATCTGGACGAGAGCCGGCAACTTTTTTATCAATTCCTAAATAACGTGAATCTAAACGACCAATCGTTTGCTTTCTATCGCGCAATAACTCTTTCCAAAAAAAGTTATTATTTACATCTAAATTATTTGCTATTATCGCATCAACAGACAAACCTGAGTACATAGACACCCATTTTGCGATCTTGCGTTTTTCATCACTTGAAATAAAACCACCCTTTGCTAATGCTGGCATATATTCATTTATCGTAAATTGCTCTACTTCAGGTAATAATTCATCTAAGTCTTTGGCTTGATATTGTGCTGGTAAAGCATTGTGATACCAAGCTGCAGCTGCAAAATAAGGTAAACGATTAGCTGATTTCACCGGGCCTTCACGTTTAATACCAATATCTGTTGGTGAGACTAAAATAACACCATTCACATACATCCATTGCTGTTGTTGAAGTGCTAAAGCCAAACCAGAAACTCTCGTCGTACCATAGCTTTCGCCAATTAAATATTTTGGAGAACGCCAGCGATTATTACGAGTAACAAAAGTATTAACCCACTCAGCTAAATATTTAACATCAGCATTAACGCCAAAAAACATGGCTTTTTGTTCTTCTTTACTCGGCATTTTACCGTCTTTATCAGGTAGAACTCTTGAATAACCAGTATTCACTGGGTTGACAAAAACAATATCAGCTACATCTAAAATAGAATAAGGATTAGTTTTAACGCCATAAGGTTGCAGTGGGTAACCTTCATCATCGACATTCAGTACTTTGGGACCAGTATAAGCAACATGCATCCACACGGAAGCTGAACCTGGGCCACCATTAAATGAGATTAATAACGGACGTTTGCTATTATTTTTAATATCGGTGCGTTGATAGTAAGTATAAAAAAGGCTTGCAGTAGGATTACCCTCTTCATCCCATACTGGTTGAGTACCAGTAGTTGCACTATATTTGATTTTTTGACCATTTATCTTAGTGCTATGTTGCGTTATTTGGTGTTCATCAATAACTAGCTTTCGGTCGTTATTTGCAAAAGTTGTTGGTGAAAGTGATACACCAACTAAGAAAACGATAGAAGTAAGTGTTGTGAATAATTTCATTTCATATCTCAGTAATAAATTTGTTAATAAACTACCATAAAGCTCATTACCTATCAGTTAATTAAGTTAAACCTACACAATAATGAGATTAAATTCTTAATATTAAACAATAAGATTGATACGAATAATTAATATTAAAAGCAATTATGACATTTTAAACGTATCGATAGAACTTTCTAATTTTTCAGCTAATTCAGCAACTTGGTTACCATAAGTTAAGGTTGACATTGACTTATCACTACTTTGTCGGCTTAAGCCCAACACTTCTTGAATACTATGGCTTATGTTATTACTTAACGCATTTTGTTGAGTCGCTGATTGGGAAATATCCCCACTCATTTCATGTATGTTCTTTATTGCCTCGGTAATTAATAACAATGTTTGTAATAGCTCATTAGTATAACTTTGACAGTTATTCGCCTCATCTTTGCCTTGGCTAATGTCTGATGCTGCTTTTTCAGTTTGATGTTGTAAGGATTCAATCATACTTTGAATTTCTGTAGCTGATGCTTGAGTTCTACTTGCAAGTAAGCGCACTTCGTCGGCAACAACGGCAAAACCTCGACCTGCGTTTCCTGCTCTAGCCGCTTCAATAGCAGCATTTAATGCTAATAAGTTTGTTTGATCAGAAATGCTATGAATAGTATCTAAAATACTACTAATATTAGCGGACTCTTGTTGTAAGACCGACATAACATCAGTAGTGCGATCCAACATAAGTGCTAAATTTTGCATTCGTTCATTGGTTGTCTTTGCGGTTTTCTCTAACGCATTACTCTGTTGCAATGCATTGGTCATATCTTCTTCTGCATTATTTGCTTTTGATAAGATGTGATCTGCACTTTGCCCTAACTCAGATGTTTGTACTGCGACCTGCTCTATCGTTTGCTTTTGAATGGCTAAAGAGTCTGTTACTTCCTCTATGCGTTGGTTCGATTGTTCTGCCGCATCATTTAATACATGAGTATTTTCGGAAATATTACCAATGAGTTTGCGCAAATCGGCAACGACAATATTCACATTTTTAGACAGTTCACCAAATTCATCATCAGAAGCAACGGTTAATTCTCTAGATAAGTCTCCTTTAGCAATTTGAGACAACACGATATTGATTTTCTTTAACGGTGAAATCATCGATCTAATAGTTGTCACAGCAACAACAATACCTGCAATAAATAACACCACAAAAATGGTGATAGTTTCGAGGTTTCCTTGATCAACATTATCCACAATCCCCATTTGTAACTGTGTTAAGTTTTTATCTACAGTTTGTAAGAATATATCTATCGCATTAATAGAATTATTAATATGTAATTCTGAATTATTAAAAGCATGATTTAACGCATTTTTTTCTTGCAGTTGTATTCTTTTTAACTCAAATAGATTGTCTTTACCTTTAAGCATTTTTTTAGATTTTTCAAACTCGTCAATAAAGGTTTCAATAACACCATTGGTATTATATGTTTTACCTAAGTCTATTAAGAATTTGGAATATTGTTCAATATTACTTATCGCAAAATCAATTGCCTCTTGAGACTCCTCAACTTCTTCGAGCGTATTAATTGCTAAAATAGTTTTAGTTGCATCGGTTAGGTTAAAAACAAAGCCCTCAACCTGGCTGGCTGAGCCAGAAATTCTATCGATTTTTTCTTGGTTATCAGGGTCATCTAAGTAAGTTAAATCGCCCAATACAGCGCCAGCTTCATAAAGAACATCATCAAGTTTTTTTTGCTGCTCAATAAAGTACTCCGTTTGCTGTATAACAGATAATTTATGGGTAAACATTGCAGAAACAGCATTAGAGTACTGCTCATAAGCGCTATTAAAGCGATCTAATCGATCGATATTAGGAAACATATAAAGCATTTCTTCAATTGCTTTTTTCTGCTCAATAAGCAAAAGCCCCTGTTCTGCAAATGCTTTTTTTAATTGCTCTATTTTATTAATAGTCGTTAAGGTTGGAATAAAAGAGGACGATTTTGCTTGCTTTAATAACTGCTTTTGTACTGTATTAGCAGACTTCTGTATAGGTAAAGCAAAGTCATCTACCTTGGCTGATGCTTGTTTAATATCACTTAAAATACCAATAGAACTAATACTAGAAAAAAACAATAACAATAGTATTACAACAAAACCAATAACAACTTTATGGGCGATTTTTAAACTGTTCAATTTAAAATACATACTTATTAACTCCATTATAAGTCATAAAAGAAACATCCGACCAGTTACTATACGCGTAAATATTGTACTATCAAATAAAATATGGTGAAAATAAACACAATAAATAATTTCAGCCATCACTCCACGTAAAATATAATAAAAAGTAGCTAACTAAAGCTTCATTCGTCATTAATACATAAGTATAGACAAAGCTTTGTTAAAACATAAAACCGGATAAATGGATGAGTATTTATCCTAGCGACAACACATATTTGATAAAACGATTAAAAGACTAACGACTGAATAGATCTTAACGATTAAACGTATTTGCCATAATAGAGCTATACTTTCTACATGTAGGTAAAAATACGTATATATAGCAGCTAAGTAATACAGTGTTATGAATTTATATTCCTTTGAAATATCGTGAATATAAAGGAGAAAACTATCAAATTAATTAACCCAATAAAGTTATTTACTTTCCTATTATTTTGCTTTACCCCAATTGTCGTGGCAGTTGATACTATAAAATTGCTCAAGCCATTATTAGTAGATGATAAAAGATCCAAGCATAAAAACGAGGTGATTATTCGCGCTCTTCAAATAACAGCTGAAGAATTTGGCCCTTTTATATTTGAGCCGATTGAAATGAGTATGACGCCTAAAAGAGCCTTTATATCGCTTAAAAGAAACCAAAATATTAATGCTTATATAGGACCAAGTGATGAAGCATGGGGTAACGAAGTAATCACGATTAAAATTCCTATTAGGCAAGGCCTACTTAACTACCGATTATTACTCGTTCATCAGTCACAGCTTGCTCTTTTTAGCAAAGTTAAGAACCTCGACGACTTAAGTCAACTTAATGCTGGGCTTCAGCACCATTGGGCAACAACAAAGGTATTTGAAAGTCATGGATTAAAAGTAACAACAACACATAATTTTGAAGGTTTATTTCAAATGTTAAAACGCTCTCGATTTGATTATATTCCTAGAGCGATCTACGAAGCTTATGATGAACTTGAAAGCCGCCAGCCCGATTTAAAGAATATTGTTGTAGAGCCAACTCTAGCGCTATACCTCCCAATGGCCACTCATATTTATATATCACCACAAGAGCCTCGTATTGCTCGACGCCTAGAAATAGGATTACGTAAGTTAATAGCTAATGGAGAAATTAAAACAATATTAGATAAATATTACGCCGAAGATATTAGTCGCGCTAATTTGAAAAATCGCAGAATTATTAAAATAAGTAATCCAACCTACCGCGGTAACAATATTGAAAATAATCAATAGCATAGTGTTAGCGTATATTCATTGCTGTATTGTTCTAAAGGTTAAATTAATTCTTGGTTCGTGCACTTTTTTAGTTGGTGGTAACCGGTGTAACCAATGCTTTTGAGTTTCATCTTTCATTACTAATAAACTAGCTGGCTTTAACTGTAATGAGACGACTTCTTTATTATGTTTATGCTTAAAAGAAAACTTCCGTTCGGCACCAAAACTTAACGAAGCAATTGCGCCATTATCTTTAAGATCTTGCTCTCCATCACTATGCCAAGCCATTCCTTCAGCACCGCTATGATATAAATTAAGTAAACAAGTATTATAAGTTTCATTTGTTTTTTGCTCGACAACTCCTTTTAGGTAATAAAGGTTATCTGTCCAAGGTAACGAATATTTAGTTGTATTTGAGTAGGTATAACTAAAAGGCTCTTTTTGACCTGAATTACCGTACCAAGCCACTTTTCGCTTAGTTTCGATTAATTTTCCAAGAATAATAGCTTGATCGCAGCGCCAGTCGACTTCACTCAATAAGTGTTCAAAATAAAAGTCAGCCTCTGCTTGCGTCATTATTTCGCCGTAGAAATTAACCACACCATCTTGAGGCAGAATATTGATAGGCTCTGCTAAAAATGATTCAAATAAATTCATAATACCCTGACAACTTAACTGTATTAATATACAGTACCATGATATTTGCGTATCATCAAAATTTTTTATTACTAGCCAATGAAATAAATACAGTAGTAACAAGTTAAATTATCAATCACTAGACTCTGCTAGATATTAATATATAAATTAATGAGGAGTCATTTAAATAAAATAATAAGATAACTTCCTTCAATAAACCTTCGCCAAGTTAAAGATTTCTCCATGACTCTTTTTTTCGTTGATAATATCTTTATAATGAATTGGATAAAACAGAATCCCCTTCAAACCTAATAACAATAACAGCAAACAATGGCATAAAATAATGGCAATTGAATACAAAACTCGTACCCAACTCGTTGTAGAAGTTTTACGCGAAAAAATACTTAGTGGGGAAATAATTGCTGGCCAACCACTGCGTCAAGCCGCTTTAGCAGACGAATTAAACGTTAGCCGCATCCCTGTTAGAGAAGCATTATTACAGCTTGAAGCTGAAGGTTTAGTCTCATTTGAGCCTCATAAAGGTGCAAGTGCTACTAGCTTGAACCTTGATCAAGTCGATGAATTATTCGAATTAAGAGCAATGATTGAAGGCGACTTACTTGCTGCCTCTTTAGTGGATATCACGGATGAAGCTTTAATAGAGGCCAATGAGTTATTAATTAAATTGGATAGCGCTTTAGGTAAAGAAAATGCTGCAAATACCTGGAGTGAATTAAATTCAAGTTTTCATAATTGTTTGTATTCCGGCGCTAAACGACCGCAAACTTCTGATTTAGTTAACATTCTAAATAAAAATGCAGATCGATATATACGCATGCACTTGCTGTGGGCTGGTGGTATATCTAAAGCAGGTCCTGAACACGCTGAATTATTAGCTTTTTGTCAGGCACGCGATATAGACAAGGCTGTCGCAAAATTAAAACAACATATCCTAAGCTCTAGAGATGAAATTAAAGCATTTTTAGTGCAACGAGAGTCTGGAAAGTTTTAGTGAGTTTAATAAAGCAAGTAAGCCTTCGCTAAAGCTGAAGGTTTACTTGTTGAATATTAGTGCTCATTGTTCTTTGCTAAGAAAAGTTATTTAAAATAATAGTAATTAGATATTATTTTCAACCATAGTTTTTATTTTATGCGCCTTCTCAAAGTGATCTAACTGATGTGTTTGAATCCACCAAGTTGCCGCTTCCATTAAAAGTGCTGGATTATCATTTTTATTAGCAAAAAAAGCATAAAATGATAACCCAACATTATCACCTTTACTGGCGATTTTTTTATCGCAAATATCTATTATTTTTTTTCTTAATACTGCTCTCATCATTTATTATTCTTTGTTAGAATGGATTTAGCATTATAAATAGAATAAGACAATGCGAGCAACAAACAAATACTGGCGGGAACAATAAGCGCATAAAAGTGGAAAAAACTAAAAAGATAAGCGCCACAACAGCCACCAACAATAAATCCAAGAATGATTAATAAAAACAATAACCCCTTTCTCTTATCAAAATATTCTCCTCTTAACTTAGAGCCGATCATGATGCCTAAATCGGTAAATATACCAGTAACATGGGTTGTTCTGATCACAGCACCACTATAGGTCGTTGCTAACGCATTCTGTAATCCACAAGCTGCAGAAGCTAAATAGTGACCGAGAGAGTAATTGTCTGATAAAAAATAAATAGAGCTAAACAAAAAAGTAGATTCTAACAGCAGCAAGCCACTGTAATTACGCCCCAACTTTAACGAGCCGCTGCGTATAAAGTATCCGGAAATAACAGAGCCTAAAAGAAAGCTCAGTAATACTAACGCTAAATGGCTAACATCAGCGAAATCTGAATTAATCATGCCAGTACCAAAAAGTGTCGCGGTACCTGACAAATGAGAAACTGATTGGTGCTTAAAGCCTAACAACCCAATTGAGTTAACAAGCCCTGCAACCAGTGCAAGTATAAATGAACCATATTCTACCCAACGAGGTAATTTCGAAATCACGTTAATCCTTTTGGCTGTTAGTCCTGTCAATAAAGTAGTAAGTTACAATGGGAAGGTGGTCTTGCCAGATCATTATCAATAGTAAGAGTTTATACAAATTAGGTTATCAACGATTTTGCAAATTTAGCGCAACATCCTTTTTACACCTATCAACTATTGCTAATTTTTCCTCGTCAGATTTCCTCATCCAATTTGTAATTTCCAACTTGGATCTACAACAACCTATGCACATATCATTTTCATCTAAGCCACATTGGCCTACACAAGGGGATATATTATTTGTCTTATTTTCCATAATCATATTGATAATACTTAACGATTAAAAAGCCGCGGATAGTACCAATCTAACTTTCTTAGTCACCATAAGCATTAGACTTTACCATTAAGTGTCAGGCACCTGTATTTATTTGGTGTATGGTAACATTTCGCTTAATTTATTTTTGGCTAAAATTTTAATACACCAAAACTATTTAGCCAATTATATGCTTGTTCCATATTGTCACAAAATTTTGTTTCAACATTAGTTAATACCGTATGGCTCTCTTCCATCAACATTTGTTGAAGAGACATACTACAAATAACCGCTTCATATTTTTGATTATTAATATTTCCCCATTCATTTAATTTATTAATTTCATTCCACATATCTGGCGTAGACAACTCCCATTGGCTTAAGTCAACTAAACACGCCCAAGGTTTGTCTTTTATGCCTTCAACATGTTCTTTGTATTCTCGACAAAGCCTTATCACTGTTTCAACATTCCAAGCATCAAAGCATTTAATAATTAATGTTTGATCAATTACTTCTATTTTAAAAGAACCATGTTCTTGCATTAGTACTCCTTAATACGCATAAGTCCCCATTTAATAAACTACAGATTGAAAAACTAACTACCTGTCAATTTTCTGTATTTGCTTATTTATACTTCTTTTATACTTATCTAAGAACTAAACATTGTTGTGCTGTAATACGATTAACTTCGGAAAATGGATGTTAATAACAATTATGTAAATATTATCAAGTACATAATATTTACATAATTAGAGGTTTTACTCAAACTTGGATTCAAATAATAAGTGCATCACTTGAATAGGCCGAAAAGTTGGTCAGCTGAGTATATGCTAATCGCTTTTTCTCCGGCAAGAAATGCACCAATGAAACATATAAATAAATAACTGACCGATGAAGAACGATGCCAGATTTATGCCTTAAATAAAAGTGTTATAAGTCAAAATCAATTTGCAGCGCTGCTCAGTGTTAGTCAATCAACGATTAATAGCGAGCTATCTCGAAATACCGGACTACTCGGTCACTATACTAAGAAAACCCACAAGATAGCGATATATAATACAATTTATTCATCGTAAAAACCCAAAAAACACCCCTCAAGAAAAATATTATATTAAGCAAACCTAAAAGCTAGTGTAACAGCGTAGAATTGATGCATCGAAGTACTCAAGATGACACCCCAAGTAATTGAATTTATCAATCTAAAACTCCAGATCAATTAATGACTAAGTACATGGTAGCTATAGCTGCTTAATCGTTATACACTTCGAGATTGAATCTGCCAAACCCAAAAAAATAATCTTTAGTTAACTATTTTTAAACCTTGTTTATAATACCGATGCTAATGAAAAAATCTAAAAATTAGCAACTGAATATATACAGCAATAACTAAAGGCAATTATTAATGTTATCCACTTTTTTTAAAACAAAACCCGTTATTGATGAAACAAGCAAAGCATGGATTTTTGATACCTTTGCTTGGTGTATTACTGAACTCGATGGTGAGTTTTTTACAAATGACAGTAAATTAGTATTGCCGAACAATACCTTCTATCCCGGTAGTTCAAGCAGCGTAGAAGAAATGGCTAATACGATTTTTTCAAATACGATGAAGTATGCTGGAATGACCGCTTGGCCAATAAAACTGGTGTCTGCTGAGCGCTTTATTCAAAAACCCATGCCACAACTATTATTTGCTTCAAGACTTCGTGGTGAAAACTGTCACATTAGCTGTAAAGTAAGCAGCATAAATGACACAACACCAACTATCGACATTGCTTTTCATGCTAGCCAACTTAATCAACCTCAAGATTTAATTGCTTATTTAGTACAAATACAAGCAAGTATTTTGGTGCATCAACATAACGCTACTCATTATGACGCTAACAACTCAACAAACACCTATGCCCCTGGCGGTAAAGAAGTATTGCCACAAACCATTGACTTAGTGGCTTGTTTTATGGGGTTTGGTGTTATTTTTGCTAATACAGCTTATCAGTTTAAAGGGGGTTGCGGCTCATGTAACAACCGTAACCTAAACCGACAATCAGCACTACCCGAGTTAGAAACCGTTTACGCATTAGCGCTATTTTGTGTAATAAAGGGCATTGAAGTTAAGCAGGTAAAAAAAGAACTAAAATCTCACCTATATAAACATTTTCGACAAGCTCACAAAGAAATATCACTGTATTTACAACAAACAGATAATGCTGAACATAAGCAGCTACTGCTAGCCCACGATAAAAGATAAATACGTATTAATGAAAGTTTTTACTACTCATTATCGCTTCCACAATACGTTGATTAATGCTCCTACCATGATTAATCCCCCACCAACAATGGTGGTCGTCATAGGTATTTCACTAAAGTACGCCCAACCTATAAATACTGAAAACAGTACTTGTACGTAAGAATAAGCTGTTGCTTTATTAGCATCAGCACAGTGTAATGCTTTTGTTAGTCCTACTTGACCTACTTGGGTGAATATTCCCACTAAAATCAATAATATTGTTGCTGTTAAGCTAGGTATCACAAAATCACTACCCAGCATAAGCATCGACACAGGAAAAGCGACGAGAGGAAAGTAGAATATGATTACTGAACTATCCTCAGTTACCGTTAATTTTTTAACCAAAATATAAGCAACGGCACTCCCAAAAGCCCCCAAAACACCGGCACTAATGCTTAACCATGAGTATTGTATGCTAGGGTTTAAGAGTAAGTTAGGTTGCGCTAAACTTTCCTGAACTAAACTTTCCTGAGCTAAGTTAGGATAAATGATGATCAACAAGCCAAGCAAGCTGATCACAATACAAGCGACAGTTGAGCGTTGTATCGTTTCTTTTAAAAACCATAACGCCAAAATAGCGGTAAATACAGGATGTAAGTATTGTAATAACGTTGCTTCGGCTAACGGTAAAGTAGTTACCGCATAATACACAAACATCAAAGCGAAAGTACCAACGGTACCTCGAGCAATTAACAACGCCTTATTATTACCCCACAGCGGAATATTTTTGCGTTTAACATCAACATAGCTAATCACTGCTGAAACAACTGCCCTTGCAGCAACAATTTCAAAAACAGGAATACCTAAAGTGCTAACCTCTTTGACACAAGCTGCCATTAAGGAAAAACCTAATGCTGATAGCAACATAAACCAAACACTCATTGGCACTGAATTTTTTAGGGTGATAAACATTAATTGTGGTACTCAGGTAAATAAAATAGAAAGATAACCAACTGTTCATTTTTCTAAACAACATATAGCTTAGAAAGCTCCCAATTGTGATAATTTATCTCGTATTGCTTGATAACGTTGTTGCTCACAAGAAGCAAAACCTGATAACTGTCTAACTTTATTACGTCCAAATATAGGTACACTCATACCGGCAAAAAAGCGACAGTAACTTTCTAACGTTAATGGCACCGTAATTTTGTTTGCTAAATGACTTTTCAATGCCACAGCATCTGCCATTAACACTTCATCACTTGGCCATTGCGCCTGTACTGAATGTTCAAGTTGAGCGACATTTCCTGCACATACGCTGCAATGCCCACAGCTTACGGGTGCTTTTTTATCATCAAAATAACAACTTAAATTATAGCTTAAGCACTTATCAAGTTGAAAAAATCGTACAAGAGCAGCAATACGCTGAATTTCTTTTTGCTCTTTATCGAGAAAATAATTATACAGGTTTGTTGCTAACTTAGGATCATTAAGTTCATGACTATTAACCTTAAAAACCTCTGTCATTCGTGAGGTTTCTAATACAATTAATTGTTGCTCTTGTAAGTACTCTAACGCCGCAACAACACGATTTCGATCAATTGATTGGTCTTGCAATAAGGTATCAAAGTTTAAACTGCCCCACACTTTTTTAAACGCTGTGGCTTTAAATACTGTTGATAAAAAATGACGTCTTTGTTCATTAAAACCCGATAATATCTGCTCTAGGGGCTGTAAAAGCTTAATTTTGAAATCTGCAAAATAGGCATACATAGGCTCAATGACACCAGCAATTTCCAACTGAACCAATAACGTTTTTAACGGTAATTGTTTAATATTACTGGTATTAGACAGTGGTAGTAATTGTAATTCCCACTTACTTTCATATTGGGTACTTTGAGTCTCAACTTTAATATTATCAATAATAGACTCGATACCACCAAGCTCAGGCGTATCACCATAAACAAAATTTTCTACAGTATTTAAACCATCTAAATTTGCCAAAGTCACACAGTGTGACAGCTCACCATCACGCCCTGCTCGACCTATTTCTTGAGAGTAATTCTCAATTGATTTAGGTAAATCGTAATGAAAGACAAAACGAATATCACTTTTATCAATTCCCATACCAAAGGCAATAGTCGCAACAATAACCTGTAGATTTCCCGCCATAAAATCAGCTTGTATTTGGCTACGATTTTCGCTGTCAAACCCCGCATGATAAGCGCAAGCGTTAATACCTGATTGCTGTAAATAAGCCGCAACCTGTTCAGCAGAGTGTTGTAACGTAACGTACACAATACCGCTATTTTGACCACCATTAGAGTATTGTTGTATTTGCTCCACTAAGACTTTATTTTTATTAGCGCTACTAACCGGCAATACCACTAAATTGAGGTTATGACGATAAAAACCAGTTTGTACAATATGATGCTCATTAATGGCAAATTTATCAGCCATATCTAACTTTACTTTTTTTGTCGCTGTTGCGGTTAACAATAATGTTAATGGAATATTCAATTCTTTACGGTAACTAGGTAATTTTAAATAATCTGGTCTAAAGTTATGACCCCACTCTGAAATACAATGCGCTTCATCTACCACTAACATTGAAACCGGTACCGATTGAATAAACTGCCTAAAACGCTCATTCTTAAAACGCTCGACTGACACCATTAATATTTTAATTTCACCATTACGCACCGCAGCCATAACGTCTTGTGTTTGACTACCTTTTAACGTTGAATCAATACTTGCTGCCGTAATACCTTTACTCGCTAAAAAGGCTAACTGGTCTTTCATCAAGGCTAACAATGGCGACACAACAAGCGTTAAATTAGGCAGGTGCAATGCGGTTAATTGATAACACAAACTTTTACCTGAGCCGGTAGGAAATATTGATAACGTTGACTGCCCAGCTAACAATTGTTCAATTGTTTGCTTTTGACCTAAACGAAACTGCTCAAAACCAAATATTGTTTTAAGTGTTTCTAGCGATGAATTTTGATTAATTCCGTTCATGATTAACATTCCAATATAAATAATTTACTAAAAAAATTATAGCCCTATCATTATTTTTAACGTTAAAAACATAAAGCACTAAGTATTTAACCAGTATGACATAAAGCGTACTTTGACTGTATTACTTTAACAAGCGCCTTTACCAACCAGCAGTGCTAAAATAATTGATCTCTCGCCATATTAATTTGATTAAATTTAACAAAACCCCTTACTGTTTAATCGTAAATATAAGCCAATCTATCGATAATTCATTGCATTCATCATTAAAACATAGGCAAACTGATTAAAATAATTTCTAATAAAAGAGCCATCAAATGCTATTAAAAAAATCTTTGCTCGTTATTGCTATATCGAGTGCCTTATTAAGTGCTTGTTCACAACCACTAACAAATAACGCAAGCACTTCAGTTGAACAAAACAGTGCTAATGTAGTCATATCCGAATCAGAAAAAGCCAACCAACTATTTGATAGTATTTTCAAGGCAAGCATTGACCGTAACCCAGTTATGCAGACATATCTTGGTATTAAAAAAGATTACGATAAATGGAATGACCTATCTGAAGAAAACAGCGCAATCGAGTTAGCTTTTGATAAAGCAGACTTAGAAAAAATTAAAACGATTGATACCGATAAATTAGATCCTCAAACGTTGATCAGCTATCACCTTTACGTTCAGAAATTAGAAAATAGCATCAATGATTACCAATGGCGCTTTCATAATTATCCTGTTAATCAAATGTTTGGCACTCACTCACAAATTCCTGCGTTTTTAATTAACCAACATTCAATTAGTAATGTAAAAGAAGCACAAGATTATATAGCCCGTGTAAAAGGCGCTAAAAAGTTAATAATACAGCTTGTTACCCAACTTAAATTAAGAGAAGACAAAGGAATAATTGCCCCTAAATTTGTTTTTGAACATGTCATTCGTGATGCTAATAATATATTAATAGGTGCACCATTTTCTGACGGTAAAGACAGTACGCTTTTAGCCGATTTCACTAGCAAAATTAACAAACTAGCAATTACTGATGCAGAAAAAAACTCATTATTAACTGACATTAAATCCGCATTGAACAACGAATTAAAATATGGCTATGAACAATTAATTAGTTACTTAACGGAATTAGAAAAGAAAACTGATGATCGTGACGGTGCTTGGAAGTTTCCAAATGGTGAAGATTTTTATAATAATGCTTTAAAACGCACAACTACTACAGATCTCACTTCTGAAGAAATTCATCAAATAGGGCTAAATGAGGTGGATCGAATCCATAATGAAATGCGTTTGATTATGGAAAAGGTTGGCTTTGAAGGTGATTTGGCCGAATTTTTTGATTTTATGAGAAACAGCAAGCAATTTTATTACGCTGGAGACGAAGCAGGACGTCAGCAATATTTAGATGAGGCAGTTGCTTTAATTGACGATATGAAAGGCCGCCTAGACAGCTTGTTTTTAAGTAAACCTAAAGCGGAATTAAAAGTTAAAGCCGTTGAAGCCTTTAGAGAAAAGTCTGCGGGTAAAGCATTTTATCAACAACCCGCACCTGATGGATCTCGCCCAGGTGTTTATTATGCAAACCTTTACGACATGGAAGCTATGCCAACCTATCAAATGGCGGCTTTAGCGTACCATGAAGGTATTCCTGGACATCATATGCAAATCGCGATCAAACAAGAATTAACTGGCATTCCTATGTTCAGAAAGTTTGGACGCTATACTGCTCATACCGAAGGCTGGGGATTATATTCAGAAATGATCCCTAAAGAAATTGGCTTATACCAAGACCCATACTCTGACTTTGGTCGTTTAGCTATGGAACTATGGCGTGCATGTAGATTAGTGGTTGATACGGGTATTCACACAAAGAAATGGACCAGAGATGAAGGCATTGCATATTATGTAACTAATACGCCTAACGCTAAATCTGATGCAGTTAAAATGGTTGAACGACATGTTGTTATGCCATCCCAAGCAACAGCTTATAAAATTGGTATGTTAAAGATATTAACCTTACGTGAAGGTGCTAAAAAAGCCTTAGGCGACAAATTTGATATAAGAGAATATCACGAGGTAATTTTACGTAATGGGCCAGTACCATTAAACGTACTTACTCAACTCGTTAATGAATATATTGAAGAGAAAAAGGCTTAATCTCGACTGACTTGATAAGTCACTAAACAGAACCATCTAAAACCGCATTTTTAAATGCGGTTTTTTATTGTCTTTTTAGCTATTAAATTTCTACAATATAGAAAGAAAAGTTTTTATATTTCAGCAGCGACCACTGAAATTTCCACCAATAAAGCGTCACGAGCCATTTTAGCCGCAACACATGCACGCGCTGGTGCATAACCTTCTGGAACCCAAGCATCCCAAACAGCATTCATCTCAGCAAAGTAGCTCATATCTTTAACATAAATAGTGGCTGATAAAATGTGCTTTCTATCACTGCCTGCTTGCAACAATAATTCATCAACCTTAGCTAACATGGTTTGCGTTTGTTCAGTAATATTCTTACTGGCATCAGCAGCAACTTGGCCACATAAATAAATCGTACCGTTATGTTTAACAATACGACTCATACGCTGTTTTGTTTCTAACCTTTCAATTGACAAAATTACTCCTCCAACATATCAATAAATTTTTGCGATTGTTCTATCGCAGCATTCATATCTTTAATTAGCACAGCAACATCTTTTTGAATTGACACTATTTCACCTTGTAATGCACCAACTGCTTTTGCATTTAAATTATGTTTTAAAAATAGGCTATTGTCCTTTAAGGCAGACAAAACTGGTGCCATTTTACTTTCTGCTTTATGCATCGATTTAATCAATGTTTTATAACGTCTTTGTGTATCCTTTAGTTTTGATGCACTTTGTCTTTTAAGGTTAGCACTTGAAATTTCTTCTATTTCATCTTGCCACTCTTCAAATAAGGCTTCAGAAACATCTTCTATTTTAGCAATACGTAAGCTAACAAGATCAGCAGCCTCTTTCGAATCTTCATACTGTTCTTGAATTTCGTTGTATTGCTCTTCAAGATCGCCACCATCAAAATTAATTAGCGCCGTCATTTCAGCCAATGCTGACTTAAACTGTTCTTGTGCTTCTTGTTGTGATTCTTTGGCTTCTCCAACACGATCAACCATGATATCACGCTTGTGAATACCAACTTTTTCCATGGCAGAGTAATAAGCAGTTGAACACGATGCTAATGCCAATACACTAACAATAATGCATAACTTTTGACTAAACTTAATCATAAATTTCCCTAAAGTGATTTTGACCACTTAATCTGAGCGAATATTATGTTAATGGTATATTGATTAGCGTATTCGAGCAAAATAAATATTCAACATTACCTCTAAATTTTTACAAATTATTAACAAAAAACATCTTGCCTTGTCGTCAATCTTAATTGGCTAGTTATCGATAAATAACAAAGAGAGTCATAAATAAAGACGAGCATAACTTAATCCCCTAAACCTCAAAATAAAGTAATAAAACTACAAAATATAATAATACGATCATTAAAATGATAAAAACTTGAATTAAAACACTAAATAACGTAATAATATTACATAACGTTAAATAAAGAGAGATTATGATAATGAAAAATCAAAACACTTTACAAGATACACAATCAGTAGAAGCAACAACTTTTGATTATGATAATAGCGATTTACCTC
>Ga0193951_1000336_pt1 | contig 22163 bp, 27 predicted proteins | sample BB_2_MG_FD_140370 | JGI IMG/M metagenome (GOLD analysis project Ga0193951, IMG submission 140370) | Microbial mat bacterial communities from the Broadkill River, Lewes, Delaware, United States - BB_2_MG | ecosystem: Environmental > Aquatic > Freshwater > River > Microbial mats | place: USA...
AAAAAATAATTAAGAATTATTATAAGAAAAATTCTACTTTTGAAATAAATGGGACAGGCAACTTTTTTCTTTTCTCAACTCTTGACTGAAACAAGTTTCAGTTCCTTATCTTAAAAAACATAGGAATACGAAACTTGTTTCGTGTTAAACAAAAGTATCAAAAAATAACAAATTACAATATTTTTAGTTATTACTTTAAAAAATTTATATAATTCTTGCATAAATCCAAAAGGCTAAAAAATGGAAGAACTTATAATAAATGAAAACAATATAAAAGATAAAATTCACACAATAAGAAACCAACAAGTGATGTTAGATAGAGATTTAGCAGAACTTTATGGAGTAAAACTAATAAGACTTAGAGAACAAGTCAAAAGAAATATTGATAGATTTCCTGATGATTTTATATTCCAACTTAATGAAAAAGAAGTAGATTTTATGGTATCGCATTTTGCGATACCATCTAAACAACATCTTGGAGGAAGTTTACCTTATGCCTTTACCGAGCAAGGTGTTTCTATGTTTGAGCGGTTTGAAAGAATTGAACAAAGATTAAATATTCATGATGAAAGTTTTGATAAGTTATTTAAAGCTTTAGAAAACAAATCCCTCAATCCAAAACAAGGAATATTTTACAACGGACAAATATTTGATGCCTATGTTTTTATCAATGATTTATTTAAACTTGCAACAAATGAAATCATCTTGATTGATAACTATATAGATGAAACAGTTTTTACAATATTTTCAAAATACCCAAACATTAAAATCAAGATTTATACAACAAAATAGAACTTCTTGAATTTAAAAGCTCTCACGATAGATTTTTGATTATAGATAAAAAAGAAATTAGAGAAAAACTCTAATTATCTAATTTTATTGGTACATATTTGATGCATCTTGCTGTGAAGAATTCTCTTGAATAATTTGGAGATGATAACATATGATTTTGCAAATCCCAATTATTTGATTTTTCTATTAGAACACTTTGAGATACTTTTCTAATGGCTCTACTTTCACATACTACTTTTTCACCTGAATTAAAAGCTTTTTCTACTTCATAAATTCTATTTGTTGTTACAAAATAGTGTAGTCCTATAAATAAACCCATAATAACTCCCATAATAGCTAATGATTTTTTCCAAATTCCTTTTGCTACAAATGACCTAGTTGTTACGATTAAAGTTATAATCAAAACAAATAGGGCAATTCCTAAATATCCAGCTTCAAGTTTGAAAAATAGTTCCATAATAGTATTTCCTTTTTAGTTTATATATTTATCTTCCCAGTTTTTAAATTCATCACAAAAATATTTAATTCTAACTTTTTTAAATTCTCTTGATGAATAAAGGGGCATATTTGATTTATATTCTATTTCTTTTGCAATATTGTCTATTACTTCTTGTGTTTCTTCTTTTGTTTTACCATGTATCATAGTAAATAAGTTATAGTTCCATGTAGGATATTTAGGTCTTAAATAGCAGTGTGAAACAGCTGAAAATGATGCCGCGATTTTCCCTATCTCTTCACCTTTTTCTCCTTCTTCAATATCCCAAGCAACCATTGCATTCGCTCCAAAACCTGCATGTCTATGATTTAAAATAGAAGCAAATCTTCTCATTACTCCACTTTCTTGAAACTCATTTAATACAGAAAAAAATTCATCATAAGAAATATTTAGTTTTTCAACAATATTTTTAAAAGGCTCTTTAGTGATTTCAATATCATTTTGTGCCTCTTTTATGATTTTATAGTGGTATTCATTTAAATGCATCTCTTTAAAATCTGTTTTTGCCACTTTCTCTTTTTTTTCTGCTTGGTTTGTCGTATCAAGTTTTACAGAGATTTTAAAAAGTTTTAAGGTTGGCAATATAATATAATCTTTAGCTTTTGTAAGCTTTGCTAATAGTGAAATAGTGTCTTCTAAATTAGATTTTGAATTAGGAGCAATTGCTAATGTAAACCAGATATTATAATTATGGTTTCTTTCATAATTATGTGAAATTCCAGGATGGGAATTTAATATAAGAACTGCATCATCAATATCTTCATTTGCTATTTCAAAAGCAACTAAGGATGAGGTATAACCTAACTTTTTGGTATCAAAAATTGCTGAAGTCTGTCTAATAATTTTATTTTTCTTTTCTGCTTTTAGAATCTCTAAAACTTCATCTTCTGTAGTATTTAGTTCATTTGCTATTTGTTCAAATGGCCTAATAGTAAGTGGAAAGTTCTTTTGTACTCTATATAATATTTGATCTCTCATGTAGTTCTCCACCAATAAATTTAAAAAAAGTATAACAATTAAAAAAAATATAAACCTTGATATAAGTTAAGTATTTGAAGTATAGTTTTTAATATAATTAGGTTTTTATATAAATGAAAAAATTTAAAATGAATAGTAAGAGGAATTGGAAGATGAAAAAAAAATTACTAATATTTGCTTTTTTTATAATATTTATGTTTTTAGGAATTAATGCATTAAAAGAGGGTATGCCTTCACATAAAAATGAAAGAGTATATTCACTTTTACAAACATATATGCCTTATACTTTAGAAAAAAGAGTAGGGGGATTTTCAATTGTTAGCAAAGAAACAGGTATAAAAGAGAAGCCACCAGCAAAAGATGTTTTTATGAGATTAGAGCAACTTGAAAAGATGTGGGGAAAAGATTTTTTAAAATTAGACAATGATGAATTAGTGATTTTAGACAAAGAGAAAAAAGAGTTAGGAAAAATCGAATTAAAATCAAAAGAAGAAAAAGTTTGGGTAGTAAACTATTTTGAACTTAAATAGCCTATTTTTTACTTAACATAGGTCAAGTGATTATTCTTAAATTTTGAGTACAATATTTGTGTAAAATCTAGGAGTGACAATGAAAATAAGTTTAAAAGATGTATATTTGTTCAAAGATTTATGTGAAGAAACATTAGAAAAAATTGCTGAGTTTACAACACATCTAAAATTATCTAAAGATAATGTACTTTTTTATGAGGGAGATGAATCTAAATATCTTTTTGTACTTGTAAAAGGAATTGTAAAACTTTATAAAACTTCATCTAGTGATAAAGAGATTATTTTAAAATACTTTCATTCAAATGAGTTATTAGCAGAAGTTGCAAACTTCGAAAATATACCTTATCCTGCTACGGCACAGTCTTTTACTGATACTGAAGTTTTAAGAATTGATTTTGCTAAATTAAAAGATTTTATTTACTCAGATCCAAAACTATCATTTCTTATACAAACATCACTTATTAAAAAAATCAGAAATCTTGAAAACCTTGTTTCTTTACATGTTGTATTAGACTCTAAAGAGCGGATAGCAAAATATTTATGTGAACATCCAGAAGATTTTTTTAATACAAAAAATATTATTGTTGCTGAAATATTAAATATTTCTCCAGAAACTTTATCTCGAATGTTAAAAGTATTCAAAGATGATGGTTTAATAGATATTAAGAATAAAGTAGTAGATAAAAAAAGGTTAGAGGCTTTATTCTCTAATATAATATAAAATTAGATAGTTTAATTAAACCATCTAATTTTATCTCTTAGTGTTACAACTTCTCCTACAACTATAATCGCAGGTGTTGGCATTCCTTTTGATAGCTCAACAATTGTTTCTAAAGTTCCTACTACAACTTCTTGTTGGGGTGTACTTCCTTTTGAAATAACAGCGCATGGATAATCTTTTCTTTTTCCTAAACTCATAAGTTTTCTAGTGATAAGTTTGATATTATGAAATCCCATTAAAAAGACAATTGTTTCATCATTTAAAAAAGTTTGCCACTCTATTTGAGAAATTCTTTTATTTGGTGTTTCATGTCCCGTTACAACTCTAAATGAAGTTGTAATTCCCCTATGCGTTACAGGAATTCCAGCATATGCAGGAACTGAAACTGAAGATGTAATACCAGGTATAATTTCAAATTTAATATCTCTATCATAAAGATATATTGCTTCTTCTCCACCTCGTCCAAATACAAATGGATCACCACCTTTTAGTCTTACTACATTTTCATATTTTAATGCAGCTTGATAAATAATTTCATTTATTTCATCTTGAGGAACAGAGTGCTTACCATCTTGTTTACCCACATAAATCATATCACAGCCATCTTTTGCCATTTCTAAAATTTCAGGATTTGCTAATCTATCATAAATGATTACATCTGCTTCTTTTACTACTCTTGCAGCTTTTAGAGTCATTAACTCTAAATCACCAGGACCTGCTCCTGTTAAGTATACTTTTGCCATTTTTATTTCTCACTCTCGTATATAAATATTCCAGAAGGTTTTTTCACATTAAATATCTCTCTGCTTAAATACCATTCTTTTGTGTCAATTACTGCAATTTTATTAGTATCATTTACTGAAACATAAAGTGAAGGAGTTTCTTTTGACCATCTAAGATGAAGAACTTTACCATCAAAATTAAATGTTTCTATAATCTCTAAACTATTTGTATCAATGATTTGAATTGTTGGAAAATCTTTACCTGAATAAGTAACTGCTAAATATTTTTTATCAGGACTTAAACTTGTAAAAACTGGAAGACCTTGCGTTTTTATATTTTTTATAAATTTGAAATTATTATCATAAACTAAAACTTTATTATCTCCAACTGCTGGAACAAATACTTTATCTCCCCCAATTGACCAAAATCCAAAGTGTGGAACTTTTAAAACCATTTGTCTATTTTCATCTAAGAAAATATCAATTTTTTTATATTCCATCTTTTTTAAATCAACAACTCCAAAATGTTTTGAAGTAAAAAAACCAACTATATATTTTTCATCTTTTATCATTGCATCAAAAGGAAGTTGTCCAACATCTTTAAATTCTTTATGTAAAATAAAGCTTGGTTTATCCTTTCCAGCATTTATATCTTTAAAAACGGAGATTATATCATTATCCATCTGTGAAAATATAAGGTAATCTGTATATATTTTAATACCTACGTTTTTTGAGCCAGTAATAATTTTTTTGATTGGTTTTAAATCTCTATCTAAAATATCAACACTCTTATCATCATAGTTTGCAACAGCAACATAGTTTTTGCCAATTACAAAACCAATAGCAGATTTTGAAGTTTTATATTCAGCTAATATTTTTTCAGACTCAGGATCAAATTTAATTACATAACCATCCCTAGAAATCACATAACCATCTTTATCTCTAAACTTTACAACACCATGGTTCATATTATGCATACCTTCTATATTTGTTCTTTTCAGACCATTAAATATTGTTGCTAATGATGAACTCTCTCTTTCTACAATAAAAAATTTTTCTTTTGCCCAAGTTGAACTAATTGCAATTAGTGCAATTAAAAGTACATTTAATAATTTCATTTTATCTCCTAGTTTCTTCATAAGTTAAATAACAAGATGGGTCTTCTTCCCATAAATCTCCACTTATAGCGTAGGCTCTTGAACGCGAGCCACCATTACAAATTTCTATATATTTACAATCATCACATTTCCCCTTGATTTGTCTTGGAGATTGACGTAGTTGATTTAAAATATCATTTTTAGTAGATGTCCAAATTTCATCAAAAGGTGTTTGCAAATAATTTCCAACAACAAAAGGAAAAAAGGGATCTGGTTTTACATTTCCAGTCCAATCCATATTTCCAAGTCTATTTCCAGCAGAATTTCCACCCCAGGCTTTTAGCTTTTTCTCTAAAACTTCTGTATATGTTGGATACTCATTTTTAAATCTATTTAAAAGCATTATTGCATCCATTTCCATATTTCCAGTTACTAGGTCAATTTTATTTCCAGTTTTATAATATTCAAAAGCCTTATCAATAATAAAATTTACATACTCTTTTCTTTGATCTTTTGAAATATCTATTTCAAGATTATCTTTCCCTCGTCCTGAATATACTAAATGAGAGATATAAAGTTTATCAACATTTAATTCTTCACATAAATCAAACATTGCATAAAAGCTATCTTGAGTCTCTTTTGTTATTGTAAATCTAATCCCAGCATTTCCACCGTGAGCTTGAATTAATTTTATAGCTTCAATTGATTTTTTATAAGCACCTTTTTGACCTCTAAAATGGTCGTGGACTTCTTCAATACCATCTATTGAAATACCTATATAATTAAATGTTTCAATGATTTTATCTACGTTTTTATGATTTACATAAATTCCATTTGTAGATAAATAAGTCATAATATTATGCTCTTTCATAACCCTCGCTATATCAAAAATATCTTTTCTTAAAAGTGGCTCTCCACCTGAAAATATTACAAAGTTTACTCCACCAGCTTTTAGTTTTGAGATTGTTTGTTCAATTTGCTCAAAAGTTAAAGTATCTTTTTCATTGGCATCAGCTTTACTATAACAATGATGACAAAGTAAATTACATCTATTTGTAAAATTCCATATCATTATTGAGCCATTTAATGTTCTTGATTTTTGATTTTCTAGTGTTGATTTAATCAAATTTGATAATCTAAACATTTTCTAATCCTTTTTTGATTTGAATGAGATTATAAAATTTGTAATAGCATCTAATTGTTCTTGAGATAACTTATCTTTGAAGCTTGGCATTACTGATCTTTTATGACCTAATTGTTTATACATTGATTGTGGAGCAATTATATGCCCTTGTATTTCACCAATTGTTCTTTTATCTGCGATTTGTTCAAAAGATGGACCAAATGCAACAGATGTTTGATGATGACATCCCCAACAATACTCTTTAAATACTTTTTCACCCAATTGATTTGCAAAAGTAAATTGAGATAAAAATATTAGTACAAGAGGTAGTTTAAATTTTATACCCATAATGTACTCCTAGTGTTAATGTAAATAAATGTTAACATAAAGAGAAATTTAATCACTTGATTGGTATCAATAATTTATGAATAAAAATAGGTAAAATAAAAAATATATTTATGTAAGGATTTAATAATGAAAAAAATCTTATTTTCAATGGCTTGTATTAGTTCTTTATTTGCTAATGATTATGATGTAGGTCTTGATGCATATAAAAACAGTAATTTTAAACAAGCTTATGAATATTTCTTAAAAAGTGCAAATAGTGGAAATTCTCAAGCTGCACACAATCTATCTATTATGTATAATAATGGAGATGGCGTAGAAAAAGATATAAAAGAGTCTATTAAATGGTTGGAAAAAGCTTGTGATTCTAAAAATCCATATGCTATGACTCAACTAGGTACTAACTATGTAAATGGTTATGGAGTTGATAAAGACTATAAAAGAGCTGTCGCACTATTTACAGAAGCTGCACTTTTAGATAATCCACAAGCTGCATATAATCTTGGATACATCTATACAGTTGGTTTAGGAGTTGGTATAAATAATAAAGAAGCTATTTCATGGTATGAAAAAGCTGCATCTTTAGGTGATGAAAATGCACAAATAAATCTTGGCTTTATGTATATTTCTGCTCAAGGTGTTGCAAAAGATATGAAAAAAGCAGCACAACATATCAAAAAAGCAAAAGATAGTGGAAATGAAAAAGCAATTTCTATGTGGAAACAATTTGAATTAGAAAAATATTTATAGGATTTGAGATGAATATCGTTATTACTTTGGTTTTTAGTTCTGTGTTATTGGTTTTTATGATTTATCCAGCAATTAAAATTGTTGAATTTTTAGAGACAAAAATGAATATTACAGATAAGATGTATAATGTTTTAACTGTGATTTTGACTATTGTTTTAGCATTAGTTGTTGGAACTGCTTTATACTTTGTATAGATTATGATTTGAAAATTGATTTGTAAAAAGTAAGATTAAAATAAGTAGTATTTTATACATAAGAAAAAAATATCCATCTCAAAAGAGATGGATATAAAGTTTTTTAAGCACCAGGAATAGTTTGTCTGTGTTCAACAGAATAAGTAAATGTTGGCGTAGTTAAGTTATTTATATATTTAATAAATCTACCTGTTTTCGCTTCATAAATACCAATTCTTCCTGTAGTCCATTCTGAAATCATAGTCCATTCACCATGATTTGCAGGTTCAGCATGCAATAATCTTGGTTGAACAGGTTCTTTTACTTTATCCCCTAATTTATCAGTATATTTGATAATTTTATCTTTTCCAATTTGTGGATCAGATTCAGGGAATGTTAGTGTTTCATATTGTGTTGCATCCCAAGTTTGTAAAACTTTTTTAGTTTTAGCGTCAATTAATTGACCTTCCGTTTTCCCAACTTTAACGATTTTATCAGCTTCTAAAGTTTCTTTATTTATTAAATAAACTTCATTATATGTTTCTGGGCTTCCTAAAACTGTATCTGCCCAAATATATGGAGTATGATGACCAGTTCCTACAAATAAACCACCACCTGAAGTTTCAACTTTTTTAACAACTTCCCAATTTGAATCCCAAATTACAACAGAACCAATATTCATAGATACAGTTGCGTGTAATTGTTTGCCCATTTTTTTGTTAAACCATGAAGAACCTTGACCTGGATGTGGTTTAGATTTTTTACCTGTATAAACTTTTGCTGCTAAATTTTTCTCTTTAAAATCAACGATACCAACAACATCACTTCCTTGAGAAGCAATCATATAGTATCTACCAAAATCTTTACCTTCATCTTCATTTAAAAATGCATCATGAAGAACTTTACCAATATTTGGAACATCTCCTACAATTGGAAAATCAGGTTTAGAATAATCGATAATATATACTCTTCCACCATCTTTTAGAGCCATTGCAAAGTATGGACCATAAGGAGTATCTGCAAGTGATGCCACCCTTGATGCTTCAATTTGACCATCAGTATTAATTACAGCTGATGTATCATATGCTTTTAATGGCTCTAGTGTCATAGCATCACATAAAACTGCTCCTCCTGGAGTATAATTTCCTGCAATTACATATTTACCATCTGGTGATACAGCTAACCCTCTTGATTCAAAACCAACTTGAACTGATGCAAGTGCTGGTTGACCAGGTGCTGCTATATCAAACATTGTAAGTCTACCTGATCTTGATATTGAGTAAGCGTATCTAGGATTTTTTTTGTTTGTTACTGTTACGTGAACTGCAAATCCAGCTTTATGTCTAGATAAAACTTTTCCATTTGTACTATCAATAAAGTCAACTAAAGAGGCATCTCTTTCTGTTGCAAATGTAATATCAAGTACAGATTTTGTATCAACAGATTTTGGATATTTTTTAGCTAATTCTTCTCTGTCAGCTAATTTTGTCCATGTTCCTTTGATCTCATTTAAATCTAATTTATATTTAACATTATTTTGCCAGTCCATTAACCAGTCAACCATTCCATCTGCATCATCTTTACTAAACATATGCTGCCATTGTGGCATTGCAGTATTTGAAACACCGTTTAAAATTTTATCTCTTAATACGTGTCTTTCTTGTTTTTTCAAAGCATTAGGTCTTAAATCAGAACCTACTCCACCTTGATGAATAGGTCCATGACATCCTTGACACTCTTTTTCATAGACATTTGCAAAATCCATTGTTGAACTTCCTGCAAATAAAGAAGTTGCTGTTAAAACTGTACATGCTGTTAAACTTAAAACTCTACCAATTTTCATAATGTTTTCCTTACTTTTATGTAAAATCACATTTAATGCCAAGAAATATTACCGCAACTAAGATCTCAGCAAAACTATAATCAATAACCAAATCAAGTAGGCACTAGCCCCTTGATTTTATTTTTGTTCCTCTTCTAATCTTTTCTTTTCAGATTTATAAATCCAAAACATTGGAAGTATAATTACTGTATGAAGAAAAATTGTCAGTGTTAATGGTCCTTGATTTAAATATCCAAAAAAACTTGGTACTAAATCTGTAAATGGTTCAAACATTTTTTACTCCTTATCTTTCATGTCTAGAATTTTTAGAAGTAGTTAATAAATCTTTAACTAAATATATAAATCCTATAAATGTTACAATTCCAGTTGCAAGTCTCCATCCAAGACCTTGAACAAACCACACCATATCTTGAGATACAAAGTATGCTTCCCATGTTGCACCCATTTGTGCTCTTTCAACTAAAACTTGTCCATATCCAGCTACAGTTAAAGAAACTGTCATACCCATTACCCCAATACAAATTAATGAAATTGCCATTTTAGAATCAAAAGTAGCTCTCATTACTTTAATACCGTTTTTACCTTGAACTCCAATATAGAACATTCCGATTAAAATTGTTGCATAAGCACCAAAAAATGCTAAATGTCCATGTGCTGAAGTAAATTGTGTACCGTGTGTATAAATATTTACTTGTGGTAAAGTATGGAAAAACCCCCAAATACCTGCACCTAAAAAGTTACCAAAAGCATTTGCAACAAACCATGCAAAAGCAGGAGAGTTTGTCATTGTTTTCTCTTGTGTACCTTGTTTTAATCCAGTCTCTTTTCCCCAGTCATAAATTACGTGTACAAACATCGCAACTAATGGAACAGGTTCAAGTGCTGAAAATAATGCTCCAATTTCCCACCAATATTCAGGAGTTCCTATCCAGAAGTAATGATGTCCAAGACCTAAAATACCTGAACCAAATAACATAGATACTTCAATCCATAGCCACATTTCAACTACTTCTCTTCTTGCACCAATCATTTTGATTAATCCATAAGCAGCTAAACATCCAACAAATACTTCCCATGTAGCTTCAACCCATAAGTGAATTACCCACCACCACCAGTATTGATCCATAGAAATATTATCTGTAAAGAACATTCCAGCTAAATATAAACCAGCAAGTGCTAAAACATCTGCCATAAGAACAGTTACAATACCTGTTTGTCTACCTTTTAATGCTGTTGCAAAAAGGTTAAATACAAACACAAGTACAACTACAACTATTCCAATATCTGCCCATCTAGGAGCTTCAATATATTCTCTACCTTCATTAATTAACCAAATAGTAGATTCACTAGCAGGTCCTACTTGAACTAAAATATATACTAAAACAACTACTGTAACAGCAGCAGTTAAAATATAAAATGCTAATTTACCAAGTTTGATTCCAACTGTTTCAATACCAGTTTCTTCTGGTAATAAATAGTAAACAGAACCAATCATTGCATATAACATCCATACAACTAAGGCATTAATATGCACCATTCTAGCAACTGAGAAATCAAAGATTTCAAAAAGAAAACTTGGATATAAAAACTGAGTAGCAGCAATTAGCCCCATCAATAATTGAGCACCAAATAAAATTGCAGCAACTGTAAAATAATTAATTGCTAATTTTTGAGATTCAAATTTTAAATTATTTGCCATGAATCGCTCCTGTTACACCATCTGTTGACATTCTTCCAAAGTTTCTAGGGAAACCATTTGTATCAATTGATGACATATGTTTTAAAAATGCCACAAGTCCCATTGCTTCTTTTTCAGTAATACCAAGATTTGGCATCATTCTTTCATGTGTTGGGTATTGTGATGGATTTTGTAAAAATTTAGACATAGCTTCTTCTTTTGTTTTTGAGTTAGTCATACCTAAATATGGTCCATTTGGTCCCCATGCAGGATCTAACCAAGCTTTTGTTAAATCTGGAGCATAATATGCACCATTTCCTAAAAGTGTGTGGCAGTTCATACAGTTTTTAGCTTGTGAACCTAATTTCCCTAAGTGTAGAAGTTCTGCAGCCTCTTCTTCACTCCAATCATCTCTACCAAAGAATTTTTCTTTTTCACCAATTACTGGCACCTCATGACCTCTTTTTGTATCCATTTCGTAAGTAACTTTATAATTAATTACTGTTGGCGCTGGTACTCTTTTTGTAATACCATTTTTAAGATCAGCATCTGTTCCCATACTAATTTGTCCCATTGAATCAAATGTTAACCAAATCAATAACATTGCAGCAAAACCAGTTACCCAAGCAGCTGATCTTCTCCAAAAAGGAATACTCGTCCATACTGAAACAACTTTTTTTGACACTTGTTCCTCCTAAGATTATTGTTCATATCTTTGTTCTGAACGAAGATTTAAGTAATAATATAAGTGTGGAAGGATCAAATAACACACCATAGTTACCATTAATGCTTTAATAGTAAAATCATTACTTTGAATCTTGTCTGCAACAAAATACATACAATATGTTTGTAAAGCCCAAAAAATATACGCAAATGGCATGTAGACTTTTTTTAATCTTTCCATTTTCACAAGCGTATAAATAGCTACATAAAACAGTCCAAATAGCAATACAAAAGATGAAGACAAAAATATAGGTAAGAAATCATCAAGAGCAATCTCTGGTCTAATAATTAAGACAGGTTCCATTTTTTCTCCTTTTTTGTAGATACTAGAACTATGAAAAAATTTTAGTCTAAAGCTAAAGATAAAAAAATGATATATGTCAATAATGAAAGGTGTATAAAAAGTATTTGTAAAAAGAGATACTAAATAGGAAAAAACCTATTTAGTTTTGCATGAATTAAGTAGTTTATCTAACTCATTTTTCAATTCTTGCAGTTTTTTTGTAGAGTTGATTAGTTCTTCTTGAGTTTGAATTACCATATCTTCACTTTTATCAAGATGTTTTGATATCTCTGCTGAATTTGTTAATTCATTAATTATTACATCAAATTCATCAGTAATCTCTTCTAGTTTTATGGAAGCATTTTTTGATTGTTCTACTGCATTTGCTGAATATGTCATAGCAGAGTTTATTTTGTTGATAAAACAATTAATAGTATCTGTTGCTTCAACAATCTCTTTTTCTGCTTCAATTTGAATTGGTTCAAGATGTTCACCTTCTGGATTCTGTACAATTTTTTTTGATAATTCTAAAAACTTCTTTGCATTTTCTTCCATTGCTCTTAATTGAACAAAACTATAAGACATCAAAAATAAAATTGTGAGTCCAAATATATATTGTATATATTTTAGATAATTTGTTTTTTCTTCTGTATATGATGTATACATTGACACTAAATTATCTACTTCATTTAAAAGAGTATTATTTGTATTATAAATTGACTTTACAATACTTTTTAATTCTGTTTCATTTTCAGGAGTTCTATTTATGATTATTCCTTTAAAACTGTTTATATTAGAATAAAAATTATTCCATAAAATTTCAACTTTTGATATTTGTTTTGCAATATCATCTATTGGGGCTTTTATTATTCCAATTAAGTTATTTCCATTTTTTAAGGAATTTAGATTATATATAAACTCAACTGTTGCAGAATCAAGTTCACTATATGATTCTTTGCTGTTTTGATATAAATAAAATATATTTTTTGAAATTTTTTGAGTAAGCATTCTTTGTTTACCAGCAATATTTATTATTAGAGCATCTTTTTTATTTTTATCATTTAAATATATAGTTGTAATAATTATACTTGTCATTAATATAATAAAAAGTATTCCAATCAGTTTTATTTTAGTACTTATAGTATTTGGCTTCATACTCCAACTCCTCTAAAAATAGACATTAATTCCTCTTTATTTTTAATTATTACGTTTCCATTATCCACTTCAATAACTCCATTTCTTGTAAGTCTTTTTAAAACTCTTGAGAGAGTTTCAGGTTGAATATGTAGCATAAAAGATACCTCTTGTCTTTTTAATTTATTAAACATTTCAATATCTTGATTTAACATAAACGCAACTTTTGCAGTAGCATCAAATACTAGTTCTCTGTTCACTATACATTGAAGTTGATGAGTTTTATCAAGTAATATTTCCATTAATTCCATAGTTAAAATATTTTTTGATAAAAAATGCTCTTGAAATTTTTCAAAATTAATTAAAAGTATTGTAGATTCTTCTGTGAATTCAGCATTTGAAAAACAGTATATATCATTTTGTTTTATTGATGAAAGTTCACTAATCATAGAGTTTTTATAAATATGGTATAAAAATATTTCATTATTGAATTTATCAACTTTGTAAATTTTAATTAATCCTTCAACTAAAAATAAAAGGTTTTTATTTATATCACTTTCATAGTATAAAATTGAATTTTTAGAATATGAAGATACTGATGAAATTGAAGCAATAATATTAATTTGTTCATCATTTAGATTATTAAAAAAACTTATCTTTCTAATCGTTTCTTGTATAGACACGGCTTACCTTGGTAATTGGTTTATTTAAGCAATTGTATATTATGCTTGTGAAAATGTAAATTAAACGATAAAAAATAAGGTAAATAATGAGCTTTAAAAAATATATAAAAGCAGTGGGAACAGGTCCAAAAGGTAATAGAGAATTAGCAGAATTTGAAGTAATTGATGCAATTGAATTAATATTAGAAAATAAAGTAACACCTGCACAAATTGGGGCTTTTTTAATTGGTTGGAGAACTAAACTTGAAACAGATGGTGAACTATCAGCTGCAGTTAAAGCTTTAAAAAAATATATGAAGTTTAGTAAAGTTGAAAACTCTTTAGAACTGGGATATTCTTTTGATGGTAGGGTAAATAATCCATTTTTATTTCCACTTTATGGAAATATTTTAGAAGAATTTAATAAAAACAATAAAGATATAACACCTTTAAATCTAGTAATTTCAGGAGATTTACTTCAACCTGCGAAAAATGGATTGACGACAAAAGAGATTTTTAATTCACTTGATGTAGGTCAACATATACATTTCTTTGATAGAGTAGAATACTTAAAAGAATTAAGTGATTTAACGCCACTTAGACATGAATTAGGATTAAGAACTGTTTTTAATACGGTTGAAAAACTTTTGAATCCAGGACTTAGTGAATATGGTGTTACGACTGCTTTTCATAAACCATATGTAAAAAAATATTTAGCAATGTTTAAAGAGTATTATAAAGAAGTACTTGTAGTAAAAGCTAGTGAGGGAAGTCCTGAAGTATTTAAAGATGGTAAATATTGGAAAGAAGTTGATGGAGAGATTCAAGAGTTTTCATTTTGTTTAAGTGATTTTGGTATTACTTATGATAAAACTTATGAAGATATCTCTTTAGAAGAGGCTTTAGAAGTAGTTAAAAACCCAAGTGATGAGATTTTGAAATTAGCTAAATTTAATATTGCATTATATTTAGTGTTTTCAAATAGAGTTGATTCACTTGATGAAGCTTGGAAAAGGTTAAATTAATTTTACCTTTTTAAGTTAGGTTATACTATTCTAACAGCTATAAAATATAGGAATAAAATATGCTAATAGATGGATTTGGAAGAAAACATGATTATTTAAGGGTATCAGTAACTGAAAGATGTAATTTTAGATGTCAGTACTGTATGCCTGAAAAACCTTTTTCTTGGGTACCAAAAGAGAATTTACTTTCATATGAAGATTTATTTAAATTTATAAAAGCTTCAATAGATGAGGGTATAAAAAAAGTTAGAATCACAGGTGGAGAGCCACTTTTAAGAGAAGGCTTAGATTTATTTGTAAAAATGGTATTTGATTATAAAAATGATATTGATTTAGCTTTGACAACAAATGGATTTTTACTACCAAAAGCAGCTCAAAAATTAAAAGATGCAGGGCTTAAAAGAATAAATATTTCCCTAGATTCTTTAAATCCTGCAACAGCTGCAAAAATTGCACAAAAAAATGTCTTGCCAACAGTACTTGAAGGAATTCAAGCTGCAGATAATGCAGGATTAAAAATCAAAATCAACTGCGTTCCAATTAAGGGCATAAATGATGTTGATGTTTTAGATGTTTTAGAGTTTTGCAAAGAAAAAGGATATGTGGTTAGATTTATTGAGTTTATGGAAAACCATCATGCAAAAGATGGTGCAAAGGGATTAAACTCTGATGAAATAAAAGCAATAATAGCTACAAAGTATCCAAACTTTAAAATGATTCCTAGAGATACAAGCTCTCCTGCTCAGTATTATGAGTTAGAAGATGGCTTCCAATTTGGAATAATAGAACCACATAAAGATGATTTTTGTGCAGCTTGTAATAGAATAAGATTAACAGCTGAAGGTTATCTTATCCCTTGTTTATATTTTGAAGATGCTATGAGTATAAAAGAGGCTGTTCAAAGTAATAATATAGATGAGGCAGTTGCTATTTTGAAAAAAGTATTAGCTGGAAAACCAGAAAAAAATAAATGGTCTGTAAAAGATGATAATGAAGTTTCAAGCAGAGCATTTTATCAAACAGGAGGATGAGGTAACTCATCCAACTCTATCAAAAAAATATCTCCCATTTTTTTCACTAATTGATAAATCAACCTCAAAAACTTTAGATAGATTTTCACTTGTAAGAACTTCTTTTTTACTACCTTGAATAAAAACTCTATTTTCATAAATCAAAGCTACGTTTGTAATTTCTTCAAAAATCTCTTCAATATGATGGGTTACTAATATAATACTAGCCGTAGTTGATAACTTTTTCATAGTATTTATGAAACTTACTTGAGCTTTTATATCAAGTCCTACTGTTGGTTCATCAAGTATAAAAGCTTTTGGATTATGAATTAGGGCTCTTCCTATAATTGCTTTTCTTAATTGTCCTGTTGAAAGTTGAAAAACCTTTTTTTCTTTTAATTCTTCAAGTTCTAAAAACTCTAAAACTTCCTTTGCTCTTTTGTGTTGTTCTTGGGTGAAATCTTGATGTTTAAAGACACCAATCGTACTATAGTAACCAGATATTATAACTTCATAAGTACTTAGAAAATTTCCATGTTTTTCGAAGTAATTGTGTAAATCATTTGTTATGATTCCCATTTTTTCTTTTAATTCACTAAGAGCATATCTCTCTTTACCAAATATTTCTTTTTTATACTTAAAAGTTTTTCTTGGATGAATTTCCGATGAAATTAGTTTTATCAAAGTAGATTTTCCACTACCATTTCTGCCTAAGATAGCCCAATGTTCCCCTTTCGCTATTTTAAGATTTAATTCTTTTAATATTATCTTTTCATCATAAGATACATGTACATTTTCAAAATCTATTATATTCATACTTTTTCCTAACAATATTTATCTAAAATAGGTTTGCTTTCTATTTTTTTATTTTGTTCTTCAAATATTTTTACACCTGATCTTAAAAGTAAATCATGATATGTTCTTGGAACATCATTATAATCTGTTTTATTATCATCTTTTCTTCTAAATTTCATTTTTGAATTTATAATTGTAGGATTTTTTCCTCTTTTATCTTCTTTAAATTCACATAAAAAAAGATTTTTTTCTATAAGATAAATAATAGATAAAATTTCTTGAAGGGATATGTTTTTTATCTCTTCTTCATTTGTATTGGATTTCATCCAATAAAGTGTTGTAATCATATCATGTGTAATATGATTTATTATATTTAGTCTTTTAGCATAAGCCACAATTTTATATTCATTTATATTTAGCCATCTATCTTTTAAAGTATTACCTTCAGCATTGTATGGTTCATCTTTATCTGCTATATTTAGAAAAATATTAATTCCAAATTTTTCTATTCTTCTTTGTAAGTTTATAATTACTGCTGTCCAAAAAGCAAATAGAGAATATGAGTATTTTTCAATTGAAATAAGTTCTTCAGTCTCTTTTATAGAATATTTTTCTGAATCTTTTAAATTATAGATTGGATCAAATGGATTTTTTAATATTTTGGGATATTCAAACATATATTATCCTTTTCTTTTTTTTAGTTTAAACTATAGAAACATTGTATCATAATTTTATGTATTATAAAAAAAGATGATTTAATATATTGCTTAAAGATAATTTAAAGTGATTTTAACTATAATTCGCGTCCACTTTACTGTAAGTGAGAATAAAATATACCTATTAGGAGGTCAACATGGCTTTAGATCAGGACGTAAAAGCAGCTATTATTGCAAAATTCGCTAAAAAAGAGGGTGACACTGGTTCATCAGAAGTACAAATCGCTATTTTAACAGAGCAAATTAAAGTTTTAACAGAACACTTAAAAATTCAAAAGAAAGATCACTCTTCAAGATTAGGTCTTTTAAAAATGGTTGGAAAAAGAAAAAGATTACTTAAATACTTAAGAGCTAAAAACTACGCTTCATTCGTAGAGTTAGTTGCAACTTTAGGAATTAGAGCTAAATAATTTTACTTACAATTATTTAAAAAAGGTCGTAGTTTTTACTACGGCCTTTTTTTTTAGCTTTTTATTAAAAAAATCAATTAATTGATTATAATAACGAATCTTAATAATAGTTTCAGTAGAATATAGGACAAAAACAATCGGATATTAAATGTTATTAACAAAAAAAAGCGAATATGCACTACTTTCTTTGATTTCAATTGCAAGAAGTGATGAACCAAAAAATGTAGATGTATTATCAAAAGAATTAAATATTTCAAAATCATTTCTAGCAAAGATTATGCAAAATCTTGCAAAGCATGAACTAGTAATATCTCATAGAGGTGTTAATGGTGGTTTTGCTTTGAAAAAAAACTGGGATGAGATAACTATACTTGAAATCACAAGTGCAGCGGAAGAAAAAACTCCTTCAGTATTTGAGTGTTCACCTTCTGTTAGTCATTGTCCAAGTCAAGTAGGGACTTTATGTACTATTTGGCCGCTATTAAATAACTTACAAAATAAAATTAATGACTTCTTAGAAACATTAACATTAAAAGATATTTCTCAATGAAGTTATTTCATATTTCTCATACAGATTTAGATGGATATGGTTGTCAACTAATTACAAAAGAGTTTTTCAAAGAGGGATTTTTTTATAATGCAAACTATGGTTTAGAAGTTAAACTAACTATAAAAAAAGTTTTAGAACAAATTTTAGAATATAAAGATGAAGAGATTCTTTTCTTGATAAGTGATTTAAATCTTACTTTTCAAGAATCAAAAGATTTAGATAGAGATATCACTAAACTAAAAGAAGAGGGTTATAACATAAAACTTCAACTTCTTGATCATCATGCAAGTGGACAAAAAAGTGCAGATGCATTTTATTGGTACTATTTAGATAACAGTAGATGTGCTACAAAAATAGTATATGACTATATGTTTGAAGATTATGAAGGTTTTGATTGCAAAACTAGTGCATGGATGAAACCTTTGGTAAATGCTATAAATGCAGTTGATATTTGGCTTGATAATGAAGTAAAAAATTTTGAGTTTGGAAAAGTTTTGATGTCTATGGTTTCAAAAGCAAGGGAAATAAACAATATCCTTTTTGCAGATTTGAACAGAGACTATAGAATCTTTTTATTAAAAGAAGCTACTAAGTTTTTAGATGAAGTTGATGGGAATATTAAACTTGATGACCAAGTTCATTTTATAAAAAAAGAGTTTTTAAAACTGAGTAATAAAGATGATACTATTGATAATCTTAGCGCTAAGTATTTAGTAAAAACTTTAGAAGATGTAAAAGAAGACTTAACTGTTATTTACAATGGCCATAAAGGACTTTTAACTTACTGTTTAGGTTCTATTTCTATTCCTGCAAATGCATTTTTAAAAGAGAACAAAGATTATGACTTTTTTATTGATATTGGTAAAAAAGGAAATGCATCATTTAGAGCAGATGGTGTAGTAAATGTATCTTTAATGGCAGAAAAACTAGCAAATGGCGGTGGCCATGTAAATGCAAGTGGTGCAAAATTTGATGACTTCAAAGAGAGTATTGACTATCAAGAAGTTAGAACTTATATTCAAAATAAACTAGATAAAATCTAGTTTATTACTTATCTTTTAAAATACAAAAATCAAAAACAATTTTTTAAATTTAAATCTTAATATGCTCATGAATTTTCATTTTTTTGGAATGAATAAATAAGAAAATAAAACTTAAAAAATATAGCTTTAATAAGATTACTATTTAACTAAAAATATTTTAATTCCAAATTCTCAAAATTTATGATACAATTTTAAAGTAGGAAAATTTCCAATAAGGAGGAAAATAATTATGAAGTGGGAAACACCAATGTTCGTTGACAACAGATTCGGTTTTGAAGTGACAATGTATATTTGTCATGAATAATTATTAAATGGCTTAGGCTATTTTTTGATAAGTTAGAATATTTTTCTAACTTATCTCCTCAAAAAACAACTCCTTAAATACAGACAAATCCTTTTTTATTCAATTTTGTTTTAATCTTCTTTGAGATATATTTATTAATTAAAAAATAATAAAAGGATATAAAATGGAATGTGAATTTCCAAGTGTAAACTCAAATAGTGAAGAAATTTTAAATATATTTAAAAACACAAAAACAATTGCAATCGCAGGATTATCACCTGATGAATCAAAAGCTAGTAATATGGTTGCAAAATATTTACAAAGAGCAGGTTTTAAAGTAGTTCCTGTTTATCCAAAAGAGGATGAAATTTTAGGTGAAAAAGTTTATAGAACTATTTCAGAAATTCCATTTAAGATAGATATGGTTGATATTTTTAGAAAACCTGATGCAATAGCTGTTATAGTTGATGAGATTATAGCTCGAGGTGATGTTGATACAGTTTGGACTCAATTAGGTCTAGTAAACAACGAAGCAGCAGCAAAAGCAAAAGAGGCTGGGATGAAAGTAGTACAAAATAAATGTACTAAAATAGAACACGCTAATCTATTTTAATCGTAAGTTTTAATCTTTGATGTGTTGTTTAAAACCAATTTAGCAACACATCCGCTTCTCCCATCATTCCTATTTTCAAGTGATATTTTTGCTCTTAGTGCATCGGAAGCATTTTTAGCTAAAAATAGTCCTAATCCTACGCCACTTTGATTCCCATATCTTTTAAATGGAGCAAATACATCTACTTTTTCATCAATACCAATACCTTCATCGGTAACTGTTATGATGATTTTTTCTTTTGTTTTTTTAAGTCTTATTGCAACTGATTTATCATTTGGCGTGAACTTGATAGCATTTTGAACAAAGTTTTGTAGTATTTGATTAAACAAAGTTAATTGTAATGATGTATTTAGATGATTTACATTTGAAAAAAATGTAACGATTATATTTTTTTGAGCACTTAGCATTCTATAGTCATTTGCTTTTTTCTTCATATACTCAACTAAATCTAAATCAACTGTTTGTTCAAACTGCGCACCCTCAGCTCGTCCTATATCTAAAATTGAAGATATCATTATATTCATATCATCTATTTGTTTTACAGTAAGCTTTAGAGTTTCTTCGTATTGATCTACTTCTCTTTTTTTCTTAAGTGTTACTTCATTTTTAAGTTTCATTACTGCAAGGGGTGTTTTAAGCTCATGTGCTGCACCTATAAACAACTCTTTTTTAAATTTTACATAAGTCTCTATTCTGTTGGTTAAAGAGTTTATAGAGTTAGCTAGAGAGTGAAACTCTATGGGTAAATCTTTTTTATCTATTTGAGTTAGAGAATTTTCATCCATATTTGAAAGTTTCTTATTTATTTGAATAATTGGTTTTAAAAGTGACTTTGACACAGCCAATGCATATAAAAGCATTAAAATAAAACCAGGAATTGCTAAAATAAATAGATTTTTAAAAATTACAGAATAAAGTAATTCCCTTTCAAAACTGATATTTCTATCTATTTGAATAAAAAGATTTTCTTTTGAATTAAAGGGATACAAAAGTTTAATATAATAGTTTTCATTTAATTTATAGTTTGAAAATTGATAGTTTTTTAGACCAATTTTTTTTACTAAATCAATAGATAAGTTTTCACTTTTTATAGGATGAAATTTTTTTCGATTGTTGTTATCAAATGAAGCTTTATAAATATTTTTAGCATTTAAAAGCATATTTTTTTGGATATTTTCGTAAGTTGTACTTCTTGTATATTCGTAGAAGATAAAAGAAAGAGTGATTATGAAAAGCGAGGTAGCGATAATTAGTTTATTGTAAAACTGTTTATATATACTTTTGCTTTCCATAATCTAATTGCTATAAATTATTTATTGTCATCTACTGTATTTGGATAACAGAATCTATAACCTCTTCTTCTAATTGTTTCAATTGTAGAGATATTTAATGGTTTATCCATTTTTTGTCTAATTTGGTTAATAGCAACTTCAATAACATTTGGAGTTACTAATTCAGGCTCTTCCCAAATTGCATCAAGTAATTGTTCTTTAGAAACAATTTGATCTCTATGTCTTGCTAAGTGTGTCAAAACTTCAAAAGGTTTACCTTTTAATTCGATTTCTTCACCTGCATATTCAATTTTTTCTTCATCTGGATTAATAATTAAATCATCAATTTCAATTACATTTGTTCCACCAAATCTTAATCTAGCTTCAATTCTAGCTA
>Ga0193951_1000337_pt1 | contig 22160 bp, 21 predicted proteins | sample BB_2_MG_FD_140370 | JGI IMG/M metagenome (GOLD analysis project Ga0193951, IMG submission 140370) | Microbial mat bacterial communities from the Broadkill River, Lewes, Delaware, United States - BB_2_MG | ecosystem: Environmental > Aquatic > Freshwater > River > Microbial mats | place: USA...
ACCATCTTTTAGTTTTCTTATACGAGTGTTTACATTACCACGGAGGTTTTTTATAGTTAAATCTGGTCTGACTTTTAGTATTTGCATTCTTCTTCTTAAACTTGTAGTCCCTACAACAGATTTTTGAGGTAATTCTTCGATAGAAGAATATTTTTGAGAAAGAAGCGCATCTCTTGGGTCATGTCTTTTTGTTATAACTGAAAGTTTAAGCCCCTCAGGAAACTCCATCGGCACATCTTTTAAACTATGAACTGCTATATGTGATTCTCCTGCAAGCATAGAAGTTTCTAACTCTTTAGTAAAAAGCCCTTTCCCTCCTATCTTTGCTAATGGAGTATCAAGGATTTGATCACCTTTTGAAGTCATAGAATTTATAACTACTTCCATATCAGGATATGCCTCTTGAAGACGCGCTTGTATATGTTCTGCTTGCCACATAGCAAGTTTACTTTCTCTTGTTGCAATAATTAATTTTGTCATTTTACTTCTCTAATAAATTTTTGTATATAGTCCTATGACTATCTATTTTTCCATTTGTAAACAATCTTGGCGTTCCATTTAGACCTAAAGCATCAACTATTTTCTTATCATCTTCAATATGTTTTAATATATCTTTTTGATTTAAATCTTCAAGCGTTATTTTTGTTCCCAAAAGCTTATTAAAGGCATCAAGCACTAATTTATCATCTTTCTTTTCAAAATCAAATGCTTCTTCATAAACTTTAATATCTACATCTTTTATACCTTGCTTCTTAGCAACTAAACTTGCTTTTATCAGAGTAGGTGAATTGGGATGAATATTTAAAGGAAAATGATAATAATACAAAACAAACTGCTCTGGATATTTTTCAACAAAGTTAATGATATCAGGCATAAAACTCATACAAAATGGACATAAAGGATCACTAAAAACTACTAGCTTGTTCGTTGCATCACTATTTCCTGCAATAATGTTACTTTTGTTATAAAACTTTTCATCAAAATCGGGTACAAAATTATTTTTTATACTTTTTACAGTATTAATATCCAATAAATCTCTTGCAACAATATTTCCATCACTAAAGATTTTATCAGTAATAGTAATAGATTTGTTTTTTCCAACTAAATCCAAGTCAATCTTTACAAAATAAACTTTCCAACCAGGCATTTTCGTTACATCTTGATTACCAGATAAACTAATATTCTTTATCTTATAGCTTTTAGTAGCTTGAACTGATTTTGATAAAAACTTTAAAATTTTGTCTTCTGTAACATTTGCAAAAATAAAACTACTGCTTAGTCCTATCATCAATAACTTCAACATCAATGATTTCATCTTCATCCTTTTTCCTATTTATATTCTGTATATCATCTATATCTATATTATCTTTTACATGTAAAACTTTTTTGGCAAACAAAGTTGCAAAAAAAGTAAACTGCAAAAAGATACCTATTATATCACTAAAAAATCCTGGAATTATTAACAACAATGCACCTAAAAGCGTAAATGCATTGAGTTTTTGAAACTCTGATATAGAAATCGTTCTTCTTTGCATCGCTTGCATACTTTCCATCAAGGTATTACGAAAGTTCGCTAATAAAACAAATCCAAACATTGCAGAGAGTATAATTTCTAAAAATGTAGCCATTGCTCCAATATTTGAAGAGATATTAACACTAACAAATACTTCTAATAGTAAATATACTAAAAAATACTTCAAGCTAATAATTCCTTTAATTTACTTTCAACTTCATCTACATGTAAAGTTGTTTTTTCTAGCGTTTTTCTATCAACTAATTCTACTTGATTATCTTTTAAGCCCTTACCAATGATAAGTGCATATGGAAAGCCTATAAGCTCAAAATCTTTTATTTTTGGTCCAAATCTGTCTTTTCTATCATCTAATATAACTTCAATGCCACTATTTTTAAATGAATTATATAACTTTTCTCCAAAAGTAAGCTCTTCTTCATTTTTAACATTTGAGATTATAATATCTAAGGTAAATGGTGCAGTTTGAAGATTCCAAATACATCCTTTTTCATCATTACTAGCTTCTACCATTACAGCTACGAGTCTGCTAACCCCAACTCCATAACATCCCATATAAAAAGGTTGCGCTTTTCCATTTTCATCTAAGAAAGTTGCACCCATAGCTTCTGTGTATTTTTTACCAAGTTGAAATATATGTCCAACCTCAATACCTTTTGTTATGCCAAGTTCACTGCCACAACAAGCACACTTATCACCAGTATTTACTTCAATCAAATCTTTATATCTGCTCTCATTGAAGTTTAACATACTCATCCCTACATTATGATACTCATGCTCATTTGCTCCACAAATCAAGTTCTTTTCGTCTTTTAATTCATTATCGATAAAAAAGCTGATACCTTCAGGCAATCCAAATGGTCCACATGAGCCAGCTACTAAGCCAGCATTTTTAACCTCTTCCTCATTTGCATCTACAAGTTCTAGTGCACCACAAGCATTTTGTGCTTTAGTCTCTTGAAGATTATCATTACCTCTTACAAAAAATAAAACTACTTCTTCTCTATCTTCATAAATTGCTTTTTTCATTACAGCTTTAACTGTATAAAATTCATCAACTTTAAAAAACTCAGCTACTTTACTAATAGTCCCACAATTAGGTGTATGAAACTTTGCCATATTCGCTACAGGTGCTTCAACATCTGTACTCTTTTTTACTCTTGAGGCAGCTTCAATATTTGCTGCATATTCACAATTTTTACAAACAACAATATCATCTTCACCGTTATCAGCTAAAACCATAAACTCCTTACTTCCACTTCCACCAATAGCACCACTATCTGCATCAACAGCTCGAAAATCAAGCCCTAGTCTTGTAAAAATCTTTCTATAAGTCTTTTCCATATTGTCAAATTCAGCTTTCATAGACTCTTCATCTTTATGAAAACTATAACCATCTTTCATTGTAAACTCACGACCTCTCAAAAGACCATATCTTGGACGACCTTCATCTCTAAATTTTGTAGTTATTTGATAAAGATGCAAAGGGAGTTGTTTATAACTAGTCACTTTTCCTCTAACAATATCAACAACTACTTCTTCGTGAGTTGGTCCTAATACAAAATCGTTATTTTTCCTATCATGAAATCTTAAAAGCTCTTTTCCAAATACACTATATCTTCCACTTTGTTTCCAAAGATCAGCCGGTGTTACTACACCCATTTGGATTTCACATGCTCCTGCATTGTCCATTTCTTCTTTTACAATATTTTTTATCTTATCAAAAACTATTTTACCCATTGGTAAAAAGTTATAAAGACCACTTCCATACTGATTAATAAATCCAGCTCTTACTAAAAACTTATGGCTTGGTAAAGTTGCGTCTTTTGGTGCTTCTTTTGTTGTAGGTGCATAAAACTTACTGTATTTCATTCATTATCTCCATTTTTTCCCATTTCCATATGATATTCACATTTATACATGTTTAATTTTTTTATACTATTTTCATCCATATCAAAAATCTCTTGAATTGATTGAACCAAAGTATCTGCTTCTGGTTTTTCTGCTAGCTCTTTTAATTTTTTTGTTGGTGTATGTAAGAAAGCATTAAAAGCACAATGAAGTATTTTTTGTACTGTTTCTTCATATTCATGAGGAATATAACCTTTTTTAACAGAACGAGAAATTTCTTTGATAGAACACTCTTTTGCTTTATTGCGCAGCTCTTTGATGATTGGATCAATACTAAGAGTTTGTAGCCACTTAAAAAACTCCATTGTAGAACGACCTACAATGGAAAAAGCCACCTTTGCTTGTTCTTCTCTCAAAGAAAGATTCTTAGCAACTATCTCTTCAAGGTCATCAACAGCATAGATATTAACACCATCCATATCACATTCATCGATATCCCTAGGAACAGCTATATCAAACCAATATCTTTCAAACTCTCTAGCTTCAACCATATCATTAGTAATGACTGTATGAGGTGCTCCCGTTGCTGAAAATAGTAATGCATGCTTATTTAAAAGCTCTTTGAGTTGCGAAAAAGGTTGAAATGTTGCTTTTTCACCTAATTCAAGAGCTAACTCTTGCGCTTTTTCTATATTTCTATTTACAATTATTACATTAACACCGCTAGTTATAAGATGTTTACCAGCCAAAGCACTCATCTCTCCAGCACCAACTAACACAGCAGTTCTATTTTCTAAAGTACCCAATATATCTTTTGCTTTACTAACTGCTACGCTTGAGACTGAAATAGGATTTTTTGATATCTCTGTACTTGCTCTAACCGTTGCGGCACACCTAAAAGTATGATGCATCGCACGACTTAGTTTTTGAGAACAATGCCCATTTTGAGTTGAAAATTTAAAGGCATCTTTAAGTTGTCCTACGATTTGAGTCTCACCAATAACCAAACTATCTAGTGATGAAGCAACAGAAAAAAGATGATGAATCGCTCCATTGTCTTCATATATATCAGCTCTTCGTTCTAACTCTTCCTGTGTTACACCTGAAAATTCTGATAATTCTTCTAAAATACAGGCAACTGCTTCATCACAACAACTTACACTTGCTATCATCTCAACTCTATTACATGTAGAGAGTATCATGTTTTCATTTATACATCTATTTTGTTGTAATTTCTCTGAAAAATCTCTTCTTTTATCATCATTTGCAAAAGACAATTTTTCTCTAACACTAATATCTGTGTTTTTGTGAGTAAAACTTATGATTAGGTAGTGCATTAAAAATCTCTCACTATCATTTCTTTTATAATCTTCTCTAAATCAGGCATGTTTTCATCTTCAATAGCCCTCAAAGCTTCATATCCTAACTCCTGAGCATATTTAATTGACTCTTTAACAGCTCCAGTCTCTTCAAACTTCATTTTTATCCAAGAACTTTGTTCTTCATTCAAATCCTTAGCAAAACATGATAAAAGTTTTTCTTTGTCATTTGCATTTAGTTTTTCATACATATATAGGTAAGGAAGAGTGGTTTTACCCTCTCTAAAGTCATTGAGAGCTGGTTTTCCCAAAACTTCAGATGAACTAGTAATATCCAAAACATCATCTATTATCTGAAAAGCAAGTCCTAAATTTTTTCCATAAAGTGCGTATTTTTTAGTATCTTTATCTGCTAAAAAAGCTGCACTAAATGCTGATGCTTCAATAAGTGAAGCAGTTTTTTTATATATCATGTCAAAATAAAGATCTTGGTTTGGATTAAAAGTAGCTGCCAATTCAACATCAAGAAGTTCTCCAACAGAAAGCTTCGTAACTGCATCAGCAACATTTCTTGCTACTTCATTTGGCAAATAAGTAAGCTTTGTAAAACCTTTTGAATAAAGAATATCACCTAACATAATAGCTGTCATATTACCAAATTGATGATTTATAGAGATCACCCCTCTTCTTGTGTCTGCTTCATCAATGACATCATCATGAAGTAGACTAGCCGCATGAATAAGCTCTACAATTGAAGCTAAGACTACTGCGTTATCTGTTTCACCAGCAATTTTCAAAATCAATTTAGCTCTTAATCTTTTGCCTTTAGGAACTTTTTCATATAGTTCCAAACTTTTTGAATCTCCAATAGACTCAATATGTTTTTTCATTAATGCTTCTACTTGTTCTAACAATTTTTTCCTGCCTTTATCAAAACTCTACTAAAACTCTTTGTTTATCATCTTTTACAAATACATCAAAATCCACTGTCCCATCACCTTGATTGATATCAAATAATGAGAGTAAGATATAACTTCTTTCTGCTAATTTATTACTACCATGAGGTAACAGATCTAATTTAATACTTTTTAATGATCTTTTGTTATATAAAATATATTGATGAGGATACCCTTTATGATTGACTAACAAAGTGACCCTGTCTGCAATGACACTTGTCCACCGAAAAATAAATTCTTGTTTATCTTCAGCTTTTGACTTTGCCTTATTATAACTCACACTTGCAATTTCATCTTTTTTAAGTTTATACCTATGACTATGAGTCCAATTAGACTTTTCTGCGGCATTTAAAAAAGAGAAAATTAAAAATACTGAAATTATGATTTTATTCATTCTGTGTTAAAATATCTCCAACTGTATATATGAAAAAATCTTTTTTTGCATTAAAAATATCATCTTGTTTTTCTACTTTGATAGTACTTATCTCAGCTTCTAAATTTAAACCTTCTTTTTGTGCAAATTGTTCTAAAAGCATTTCCATAGCAACATGTCTCTCAATATGCTTTTCTAAAGCATCTTCAACTAAATTTCTATTTGCATTAAACAAAATATCAAAAAATTTACTTCTAGGGCTTCCTACAAAAAAATCATCTTCATCTTCATACAACATAAACATTCCTTATAAAATGTTGATTATATCACATAGTTTAAAAGAGAAGCTTATATTGAGTAAATTTTTCTTATTTTTGTATAATTTTTGATATTAACAAGTAAAAACATTGATTTATACTCAAAAATAACTTAAAATATATTTGTATAGCCTCATTTTAAGGAGTATCTAAATGAAAACTATCGATTGTCGAGATATGCCAGTACCTAAACCTGTCGTCCTAACAAAAAGTACTTTAGAAGAGCTACCTGAAAATTCTGCTGTAACAATAATAGTAAATTGTGACATGTCTGAGGACAATATACTTGCCTTTGCTCAAAATAAAGGATATTTTGTAAAAAGAGAGCTAAAAAATGCAGGTGTTTTTATAACAATTTCTAAAAGCAATACATGTGATATAGTAAAATACCATAATGAAAAAAAGCAAATGGAAAGCCGTGCAATTATAATAACTTCAGATTGCATCGGAAGAGGTCTCTATGGAGATGCTCTTATGCAAGAATTTTTAGACTCAATTCTTGTACAAAAAACCCTTCCTTCAAAAATCATATTTATAAACAAAGGAGCCAAATTGACTTGTGCTCATTTACAAAGTGCAACAATAACAACTCTAAAAAAGTTAGAAGATAAAGGTATAAATATTCTAGTAAGTTTATCATCTCTAGAAGAATTAGAACTACAATCTAGTCATAAAATTGGAAAAAAAATATCAATGTTTGATTTAGCAGAAACGATGATAAACCAAAGCACATCAACTCTCTAAATCCCTATATATTAATATATACATATAATTTTATGTATTTTATTACATTTTATTTTAAAGATTATTTTACAAATAACATGAGTAAATATATCTTTAAAATTTGAAAATAGCTCAATTATACTTAATATACATAGAGGTATAATGACTATAAATAAGGATAAAATATGAATACGAAAAACTATACTCTATCAAGTCTAAGAAAGTTTGTAGCCCCTGAATATATCTATGGTTTTGGTTCTAGAAATTTAGTAAGTAGATTTGCACATAACTTATCTCTTTCAAAAATTCTTTTAGTAACAGACAGCGGTGTTATAAAAACTGGTTGGGTAGATGAAATCATACAACAGTTACTAAGTGAAGGCTTTGCCGTAACTGTTTTTGACAACATTTCACCTAATCCTAGAGATTTTGAAGTAATGGAGGGCGTGAGAGCATTTAATAATAACCAATGTGATTCAATAGTTGCTATTGGTGGTGGTAGTGCTATGGACTGTGCTAAAGGTATTGGTATTTGTGTCGCAAATGATCAACATATACTTGAATTTGAAGGTGTAGACCAGGTCAATATACCTGCCCCTCCCCTCATTTGTTTACCCACAACAGCAGGAACTTCTGCTGATGTGAGTCAATTTTGTATTATTACAGATACAACGAGACATCTTAAAATTGCAATCGTCAGTAAAACAACTATTCCTGATGTTGCACTCATAGATCCTGAAATGACTATGACTATGCCTCTTAACCTGACAGTAGAAACTGGGTTAGATGCCTTAACTCACGCAATAGAAGCTTATGTTTCTAATGCAAGCTCACCAATGACAGATTTAAATGCTATTGAAGCAATAAAACTTATATACAAATATATGCCAAAAGTTTATGAAAATCCAGAAAATATAGAGTATAGACACCAAATGATGTTAGCAAGCTTATATTCTGGACTTGCTTTTTCTAATGCTAGCTTAGGAGCAGTTCACTCCATGGCTCACAGCATGGGTGGATTGAAAGACCTACCACATGGCTTATGCAATAGTATTTTGCTTGATAAAGTTATTGATTTCAATTTTAATGCTTCATCTCATAAATTTAAAAATATAGCTGAAGCATTTGGACTTAAAACTGGTGCTTTAACTAGTCAGTATATAAAAACTGATTTAGGTAAATTTATGAAAGATTTTAAAGCATCTTTAAATATTGATAAAAGATTTGGCGAGTTTGGACTCAAAGAAAATGAAATCGAACAACTCTCAAATAATGCTATTAAAGATGCTTGTACAGCAACAAATCCTAAAAAAATATCTGTAGATGACATAAAGAGAATTTATGAACTATCAATCTAATGATGAAATAAGAGATAAAATAATTGGATTAGGAGAATCCTCTATTACCAAAAGTTACTACCCACAACTTAAAAAACGAATCAATGAGATTGAAGAGTTAAATAAAACTCTCGAAGAAAAAGTAGAAGAGAGAACAAAAGAGTTAAACAAAAAAAATCTTGCTTTAGAAAAGACTATTGAGGAATTAAATAAAACACAAAAAACACTCATCCAATCAGAAAAAATGGCTGCTTTAGGTACTTTAGTAAGTGGTATAGCTCATGAAATGAATACGCCACTTGGTATTAGTCTAACAGGAATGACTCACTTTTTAGATACTGTAGAAACTGTAAATAATTTATACGCAAACGATAATCTAAGCCAACAAGAATTTGAAAATTTTCTAAAAGACAGTAAAGAACTAGCCCAAACTATTAGTACAAATATAAGAAGAGCCTCAACTTTGATAAATGATTTTAAAAAAATATCAGTCGAACATCATAGTATAGAAAATAGAATATTTAATTTATATGAATATATAGAAAATATAACAAGAGCTCTAAGTAATAACTTAAAAGACAATCAAACAATAAGTGTAGAAATTCCAAAAAACATTAAGATGTATGGTTCGCCAAGTGCTTGTTATCAAATCGCAACAAATATAATTATGAATTCTTTGACCCATGGTCTCGATGATCAAAATGATGGAAAAGTCACTATAAAAGCATTTGAAGATAAAAAAAACATAGTAATTATATACGAAGATAATGGCATAGGTATAAAAAAAGAAAATCTCTCAAAAATATTTGAGCCATTTTTTACAACAAACAGAAATTTTGGTGGAAATGGTTTAGGTTTAAATTTGGTCTATAATATCGTAACTACACAACTTGATGGAACTATTATTTGTGAGAGTGAACTCAATAAAGGCACCAAATTTATCATAACTCTTCCAAAAATTTTATAGCTTAGCTTTAAAATAAGTCAACAACTTTCCCATTTTGTACACTTAAGATCACGCTAGTGGGTCTAAAAGAACAAATCAAGTCTCTTGGGTGTTCTACATCCCAAATCACAAAATCAGCATCTTTACCCTCTTCTAAGCTCCCTTTTGACTTTTCTAGTCCTAATGCATATGCAGCGTTTATTGTCACTGCTCTAAATGCTTCATCAACGGTAAGTCCAAATATAACACTAGACATATTCATCATAAGCTGCAAAGAACAAAGCGCGGAAGTCCCTGGATTTAAATCAGTTGCAATTGCCATAGCAACGCCATGTTTTCGAAAGAGCTCTATTGGAGGCATCTGTGTCTCTCTTAAAAAATAGTAAGCACCAGGAAGTAAAACTGCTACAGTACCACTCTTTGCCATCTCTTTTATACTCTGCTCGTCAATATACTCAAGATGATCACTTGAAAGAGCTTTATACTTACAAGCAAGTTTTGTTGCTCCCATCTGTGAGAATTGCTCAGCATGAATCTTTACATGTAAACCAAACTCTTTTGCTTTTTCAAACACTCTTTTGGTCTGTTCAAGATTGAAAGCTAGGTGTTCTGTATAGATATCAACACTACTTACATGTAAAGCCACTTTAGGCATCATCTCTTCACAAACATACTCTATATAATCATCTGCTCTATCTTTATACTCTAGTGGTACTGCATGAGCTCCTAAAAAGGTTTTTTCTATATGAATAGGAAAATTTTCTTCAAGTTTTTTAGCAATTTTGAGCATCTTAAGCTCATTTTCTAAATCCAATCCATATCCAGTTTTTATCTCAATCGTAGTTACACCCTCTTTTATCAAAGCTTTTAAGCGTTTTGCTGAGCTCTCATAAATTGTATCAAAACTCTCTTCTCTCGTACTTTTTATAGTAGAAGCTATACCTCCACCACTCTTAGCAATCTGGGCATAACTCTCACCATTGAGTCGTCTTTCAAACTCTGAAGTTCTGTTTCCACCATAAACTAAATGCGTATGACAATCTATCAAAGAAGTTGTAACAAGCTTGTTTTTTACATCAAAAATATCTTTACATGTAAAACTATCAAAGTTTTTCATACTATCTATTTTTGCTATTTTTCCATCTTTTATAGCTATAAAAAAATCATCAAATATTGTTATTTTACCACTATTATCTAGTTTTGATACTTTTGAATTGATATACACTTTATCGTATTTTAGCATGTTAGCTCCTATTTGTCTTGACAATTAAATTAATTGTATATATAATTATACTATTAATTTAAAAAAAAGGCAAAATCATGAGAACTATTATAGCAGACAGAGGCACAAAACTTAGTGCAAAATCTTGGTTAACAGAAGCACCACTTAGAATGCTTATGAATAATCTTGATCCAGAAGTTGCTGAGCGACCTGAGGATTTGGTAGTATATGGAGGAATTGGTAAGGCAGCAAGAAACTGGGAGTGTTATGAGAAAATAGTCGAAACTCTTAAAAGACTTGATGATGATGAAACGATGCTAATACAATCAGGAAAACCAGTTGGAGTTTTTAAAACTCATGAAAATGCACCAAGGGTTTTGATAGCAAACTCAAATATAGTGCCACACTATGCAAACTGGGAAACATTTAACGAACTTGATAAAAAAGGGCTTATGATGTATGGTCAAATGACTGCAGGATCATGGGTATATATAGGTTCTCAAGGCATTGTTCAAGGGACTTATGAGACTTTTGTATCTATGGGTAAAAAGCACTTTGGCGGAGATTTAAGTGGCAAGTGGATACTAACAGGTGGGCTCGGTGGCATGGGTGGAGCACAAACTTTGGCTGCAACTATGGCGGGAGCTAGTATGATTGCTGTTGAGTGTGATGAGACGAGGATAGATAAAAGAATTGAGACTGGGTACTGTGACTATAAAGCATATACACTTGATGAAGCGATAGAGCTTATCAAAAATAGCGATAAAGCTATCTCTGTGGGACTTCTTGGAAATGCAGCTGAAATTTTTCCTCTCATACTCAAAGGTGACTTCTTGCCTGATGCTGTAACAGACCAAACAAGCGCACACGACCCACTCAATGGTTACTTGCCTATTGGTTGGAGCATGGATAAAGTAAGAGAGCTTAGAGTAAGTAATCCAGATCTTGTTGTAAAAGAAGCAAAAAAAGCGATGGCTGTTCAAGTTGAAGCGATGTTGGGTTTTCATGAAAAAGGGATCCCTACTTTTGATTATGGTAACAACATAAGACAGATGGCTCTTGAAGAGGGAGTTACAAATGCATTTGATTTTGAAGGTTTTGTTCCTTTGTATATAAGAGATCTGTTTTGTGAAGGTATTGGACCTTTTAGATGGGTAGCACTTAGTGGTGATCCTGAAGACATTTATAAAACTGATGCGAAAATGAAAGAACTGTTTCCCGATAACAAGCCACTTCATAACTGGTTAGACCAAGCAAAAGAGAGGATACACTTTCAAGGACTTCCTGCAAGAATATGCTGGATTGGTGCGGGAGATCGTGCAAAAGCTGGTCGTGCATTTAATGAAATGGTTAAAAATGGCGAGCTTAAAGCTCCTATCGTAATAGGTCGTGACCACCTTGATAGTGGCTCAGTTGCATCTCCAAATAGAGAGACTGAGGGTATGAAAGATGGTAGTGATGTTGTATCTGACTGGGCATTTTTAAATGCTCTTTTAAATACAGCAAGTGGTGCAACATGGGTAAGCCTACACCATGGTGGTGGTGTTGGTATGGGATTTTCTCAACATGCTGGTGTTGTTATCGTAGCAGATGGTACAGATGCAGCAGATGAAAGACTCAAAAGAGTTCTTACAAATGACCCTGCAACTGGTGTTATGCGTCATGCTGACGCTGGATATGAGATAGCGAAGAAAAAAGCAAAAGAACAAAATATAGACTTACCAATGTTGGAGGACGAATAATGTTTAGACTTCATATAATCCCAGGAAAACTCACTCTTCAAGATATAAGAAGAGTTAGAAACGAACAAACTTTTGTAACACTTGATGAGAGTGCAGTAGAAAAAATAGCAAAAGCACAACAAACAATCTTAAAAATTGTAGATGAAGAGAGAACTGTTTATGGTGTAAATACAGGCTTTGGTTTACTAGCAAATACTAAAATCAAAAAAGAAGATTTAGAAGACTTGCAAAGAAGGATCGTACTCTCTCACTCTGCTGGTATGAGTGATTATATAAGTGATGCGACTGTAAGACTTATGATGATACTAAAAATCAACTCATTAAGCCTTGGATACTCTGGTATCAGGCTTGAAGTCATTGAGACTTTGATGGAACTTGTGAACAAAGAAGTTTATCCTTGTGTCCCTAAAAAAGGCTCTGTTGGAGCAAGTGGAGACTTGGCACCTTTAGCACACATGAGTGCTATACTTCTTGGATATGGGTATGTTAGATACAAAGGAGAAATCCTAGAGGCTAAAGAGGGTTTAAAGATAGCTGGGTTAGAGCCGATTACGCTAAAAGCAAAAGAAGGACTAGCACTTCTCAATGGAACACAACTCTCTACTACTTTTGGACTTGAAGGACTTTTTTATGCAGAAGATCTGTTTGCAAGTGCGATCATAACTGGGTCAATGACAACTGAAGCGGTTCTAGGAAGTCGTGCACCTTTTGATGACAGAGTTCACACTATAAGAGGTCATAAAGCGCAAATAGACACAGCAAAACTCTATCGTGATATGCTTGAAGAAAAAAGTGAGATCTCTTTGACTCATGTGAACTGTGACAGAGTTCAAGACCCCTACTCTATCCGTTGTCAACCCCAAGTAATGGGGGCTTGTCTCAATCAGATAAGAAACTCAGCCGAAACTCTTCTAACAGAAGCAAATGGTGTTACTGATAATCCTCTCATCTTTGTAGATGAAGCCGATGTGATTAGTGGTGGAAACTTCCATGCTGAACCTATCGCTTTTGCTAGTGATAACCTTGCCCTTGCTATTAGCGAGATTGGGGCACTTAGTGAGAGAAGAATGGCTCTTTTGGTAGATAAACACTTAAGCCAACTTCCTCCATTTTTAGTTAACAATGGTGGGATAAACTCTGGTTTTATGATAGCACAAGTCACAAGCGCAGCACTTGCAAGTGAAAACAAAGCACTAGCACATCCTAGTAGTGTTGACTCACTTCCAACATCTGCAAACCAAGAAGACCATGTCTCTATGGCAACTTATGCAGGTCGTCGTCTTAAAGATATGGCTGAAAACACAGCGGGGATATTGGGTATTGAGCTTTTAGCAGCTGCGCAAGGCATGGACTTTAGAAAACCACATAAATCTACATGTAAAATAGAAGAAGCAAAACAGATACTTCGTGATGAGGTGACTTTTTATGATGAAGATAGATACTTTACTGATGATATAGAAAAAGCTATCAAAATCGTACAATCAGGTGTTTATAATAAGTTTTTAGATAAAAATTTAATTCCAAGTTTTTAAAAGGAAAAATGAACATGGCTCTAAGACCACTTTTTGAAGATATAAAAGATTTTATTAAAAAACAAATCGAAGATGGAGTTTATAAAGTTGGGGATAAAATCCCCACAGAGATGGAACTTGCTAAGACATTTGGTACAAGTAGACAAACCATAAACAAAGCTCTTCGTGATTTAGTTTTAGATGATATCATAGAAAGATTTCCAAGAAGTGGCTCTTTTGTCAAAGAAAAAATTGCCCAAAGCTCAATACTTGATTTGAAAAATATAGCTGATGAGATAAAAGAACGCGGCAATACCTACTCAAATGAACTTGTATGCCTCAATAAAATCAAGGCAGATTCAAACATAGCAAAAACACTAAAAGTAGTAAAAGACCAAGAAGTATACATCTCTCAAATGGTTCATAAGGAAAATGGTGTTCCTGTGAGATTTGATACAAGATACATAAAACCCTCTTCTGCCCCAGAGTATATAACGCAAACATTTGTAGATATCACTCCTGCACAATTTTTAAAGAAAAATTGCCCAGTAGAAAAAGTAAACAACACTATCGAAGCCGTGATTGTAGATCAAGAAATTCAAGACTATCTAAATATATCCAAAAATGAACCTTGTTTAAAAATATCTAGGATTGTCACTTCAAAAGGAGAAATAGCTAGCTATTCTAAGCTATACTATCCTAGTAGCAGATATAAACTCAACTCTACTTTTGTGGGAGCTTAAGGGTTACATCTAAATAACTAGTTGTTATCTGCTCAATATCCACATTAAGACCTTTACTGAAGGGACACATTTTATATCCTTTTAATGGAATTAAAGGTGACAGGTTACTTTTTTAGATACCTTCTTATAAAAAGTGGATTTTTCAAAGTTTAGTCTCAATGATGAGCTTATAACACTTGAATATAAAGATTTTAAATATAGCGATATAAAAGACTACTATAGATACGAAGTAGATAAAATAATTTAGTACTATTTTATCTTAAGTGTTTTTCTAAAGTTTCTTTAAAGGGTCTCCCTAAAACTTGACACAATACTGCTTCTTCTATAAATCTCAAATGCTCTTTTGGATTTGCTTTTGCTTCATTTAGTTTTGATATAGTTAGATTTGCATATGTTCTTTCAACAAGCTCTACACTATCACTTTGTTTTACAACACCCTCTTGCAGAACTTTTGCATACCAACCTGTATATCCATATTTGACTATAGTTTTTAACATCTCACTATTTTTTGTATTTATACTTAAAACTTTACAAGGTTCTCTTGGTTGTGTCACTTGAACAATAGCACCTCCTAGCTTTAAAATATCTCCTACGCAAATATCATCTTCAGTAATATCTGAAACAAGTAAATTTTCACCCAAAGGTGAAATATCTTTATAATTCAAATTTATATTTAAAACATCATTTAGTTTTTCATAAGTTAAAGCAGAGTAAAAAAGTACCGCTTTATTTGGCCCTCCATGATATTTTTTATTAAATTGGTCATCACCTTTAAAACCTATATTTGTAAGGTATGCTTCTTCTACTATTGTTTTATTTATAGCTGATTGTATTACTTTTTCTTTGTTTTTTAACTCTTGTGCTTTCCCTACTTTCAAAGAAAGAATTTTTGATATTGTATTACTCATTTATTCTCCAATAACAAAATTTTATTAGTTAAATTCTTTATTAAATGCAACATATGTACCCCTATATTTCACTTTTACAAAATTGTTGTTCTCTTCTAATGCTTTTTCTTCCATTTTAATACTTAATACCTTAACTATTTATATGATATATTTTATATAAAACAACTTTAATTCACATAAATAAATTACTTTTATACTAAATATTTTAATATTATTATCAGCCCTATAGATATACAATATATTTAAAAAGCGAGCCTGTAATATACTAAAGGAACCATATGATAAAAGCTGGAACATTAATATTTTTTTGTGGGAAAATGGGCGCAGGAAAATCAACAAAATCAAAAGAGTTTACTTCAAAAAACAATGCCGTCTTATTGTCAGAAGATGAGTGGCTATCGATTTTATATCCTCAACAAATTTTATCTTTTGATGATTATATAAAATATTCTGCTTTATTACGACCACTAATCAAATCACATGTTCAAAAGATTCTTTTAACGGGAACAAATGTTGTTTTAGATTTTCCTGCCAACACTACTAAGCAAAGAGCTTGGTTTAAAAACATTGTTCAAGAAATCGGCGCTCAACATCAACTAGTATATTTGAAACTCAGTGATGAGCAGTGTATAAAACAGATAGCTAAAAGACGACTTGAGCAACCTGATCGTTCTGCTTTTGATACAGAAGAGATGTTTCACCATGTCACGAAGTATTTTGAAATTCCTGCAGAAAGTGAACAATTAATGATTAGAGTAATTGAAAATGTATAACAAATCAAAAGTATATCTAAATGAGAAAATACTTTCTTTACATGTAAAGAATAATTTAAATAAGAAATAAAAATGAACACAGCATTACTTATCGATGTGATCTTAGTCAGTGATGCACATAGTACTATAGGCCATAAACACCTAAAAGCTGAGCAAATTATAGCTCAACACAATAGAATCCTACGCAACTTTAATTCAGCCAATAGAAAAGTTCGCGTTTTAGAATTTAACCAAATATCCTTTAAATAAAAACAAAATTTGCTACAATACAAACAACAAAATAATGCTGGAGAAGTAATGCTATTTGAAAAACTAAAAAACAACAATATTGAACGATGGAATGCATATATAAATCATATATTTGCAAATAAGCTTGTAAATCAAACACTTAAACAAGAAAATTTTGATTTTTATTTGGAGCAAGACTATTACTATCTTTTGACATATTTTGAGGCTATTTCTAAGCTTTCTGTTTTTTCAAAAACAAAAAATTGTTTTGATGAGATGGTTGCATCAACAAAAATGGAACTAAAGCATCATGAACAATCTGTTAAAAAAGTAGGAGAGCCTTCACAAGCTACTAAAAACTATACGGATTATCTCAACAAAGTTATAAAAAGTAAAAATTATGAAGAGTTGCTCATCTCAATTGCACCTTGTTTGGTTGGATATTTTGAGTTGGGACAATACATAAGTAGTCTAGAAGTAACTGAAAATAACCGTTATGCACAGTGGATTGAGCTGTATCAAAATGATGATTACAGAGACTCCACAAACCAATGTATAGCACTTGTAAATGAACTTGTTGACTATGATTTTGAAAGATTAAATCAAATTTTTCTTGATAATGTTGAATTAGAAGTTGCATTTTTTGACCAAGTAGTTGATTTTAACCCTCTTCCTACTGTTTTAACCATAGCTGGAAGTGATAGTTCAGGTGGAGCTGGTATACAAGCAGATTTAAAATCTATAAGCGCCAACAAGTGTTATGCTGCGAGTGTTATCACAACAATAACTGCACAAAATACAACTGGTGTGACAGATGTGTTTGACCTCCCTATAAGTCTCATAGAAAACCAATTTAATACAGTAGTTGATGACTTACATGTAAAGTACATCAAAATAGGTATGCTCAACTCCATCGAGATTATAAATATGGTCAATAAACTAATAAAAGAGCGAAATATCCCTTATGTTTTAGATCCTGTGATGTTTGCAAAAGGTGGATTTAAGCTCATGAATGATGATGCAATTGAAATGCTAAAAAACACTCTCATGCAAAATGCATTTGTCATCACTCCAAACATATCAGAAGCACAAGTCTTAACTGAATTACATGTAAATGATTTAGAGTCTATGGAAGCTTGCTGTATAAGACTTCATGAACTTGGTGCGAAGAATATTTTTCTAAAAGGTGGTCATTTAAGTGATGCTATTATGATGGATATTTTATATTTTGATGAAAAGTTCTACTACTTTAAAACTACTAAACTCACAACGCAAGATACTCATGGAACAGGATGCTCAATAGCAAGTACTATTGCATCAAATCTTGCCCTTGGAAAATCCCTAGATAAAGCCTGTGAATCAGCTATCAAATATATTCAAGATGGGATATTAAATAACTTCAAAGTAGGAAATGGCCGAGGACCGATCAATCACTTTTATATGTTGTCGTAGCAAAACAAATAAGGTAACTTTTTTACTTTGGATTCTTATAGATTAATAAACTATTTTCTAGTTTTATGTCTCCATAAAGCAGGAATGTACAACGCAATACCGATGCCTCCGCATACCACCTTAACCAACAATCGCAACGCATAGTAAAAATGCGACGCGTTGCGAATCTCTCTTAAACAGTTTGTTATGTTCGTAGCCACTTGTACATGACGTAGCTGTCCACTAACCCTAAATGAGCATGTTTATATGCTTTAGGGATTGTACCTATAATTTCAAAACCTAGCTTCTCCCAAAGCTTCACTGCGACTTCATTGGTAGAAACCACACTGTTAAATTGCATGGCGTCAAAACCGAGCCCTAGAGCCGTTTCCTGAGAATGTTCACACATAAGGCGTGCAATGCCCTTACCTCTAGCTTTGCTTGAAACCATGTATCCACAATTACATATATGGCTACTTGGCCCCATTGCATTTGGCTTAATGTAGTAAGAGCCTAAAACGACGTTATTTTCAACGAAAACAAAAGCTTTCAACGGAGATTCGCACCATAGAGCGAATGCTTGTTCTAACGTCATTTCTGGGTCAAAGGCATAGGTTTCTTGAGCCTGAATTACCGCATAAAATGTTGGCCAAAACGACTCAAAATCGGCTTTTGTAATTTCCCTAATCATGAATTTCCTCCTAAAACATAACGTTTGAGTTGAGAAATATTTGAGCCGCAGGGTCAAATATTTCTCTCCAATGATTTGTTAGCATCTCAGTTATTGAAGTTCGAAGCCAATAGTGGTTCTACAACCTCAAACCCTTTTGTCTTTTTGAATTTCATATTGTATACAAAGTTTTCAAATGAATCTGATGGATCAATCAAATCCATATTCAGGGACTCAATAGTTTGTCTTGATATTGCGATAGATAGGATACATTGTTCTTCCATATGACCCGTTTTTGAATTAAGCATATTATCGACAGCATGAACTAAAACAAGTTCATCAGGTAAAATTGCTAATAGTTCATTTCCGATTCTTAACATACAACTGCAAACATAATCTTGATACATTTCATAAAATTCACCTTTTGGCATTTTTTTGACTGATAGCTTTCCACTTTGGAGTAATGCTTTTTTTTCCATTGGAATTACATCTTGCCCATGTAAGTTTAATGTAGCTTCCAGAATATGACTTTCGCTGATTTCAAATTTTAATGAACTTCCAAGTTCTTGAATATCACTAAAAGGATCTAGTTCTTTTATGATTTCTAATTTAACTTCCAAGTCTCCAGATAAAAGTTTGTTTGCAAGATGGTGTTCATACTCCCATTCTGAACATTCTTCTTTCCACCCATCCATTTCTTTTTGATATATTTGTTCATCTTTTAGTTTTGCTTGTTCTCGTTGTTGCTCTTCTTTCCCTAGCAACTTGCTAAAAAAACCTACTTTAAATTGTTCTTCGTTTTGATGTTTTTGAGCAGGCTGAGATGGTTTAGTCGATTGTGCAATAGCATTCCAATCGATTAAATCGGTATGTTTTTTATGAACTGACAAAATTGTTTCAATATAATTCTCGTACTCTTCAACCTCATAGGCTGCTTGCTCCAACGCTTCAAGCTTTTGAAGTTCTTTATTGCGTTTTTTAATTTCTCTTTCTCGTCGTTCTGCTTCTCGCACACTTGCTCGATGCATTGCACCTAATGTGCGAACTGTACCTTTCAATCCCATTTAGATACTCCTTTTATGACTTTTTATGCTAACGTTTAAAATGAGCCAATAAATTAGCCGCAGGGTAATTTATTGGCTCCTCTGATTTGTTAGTTTTTCTATTCTACTAGAATATATTCTTTTGTGAAAAATGCGGCGGACTTAGAAAAATCTAAAAACTTTGCTTCGTCATCAAGAAAAATAGTACGAAGCCTTTGCCCTTCTTCAGAATTAATCGCTTCAAGAAATTCTGCTTCAGATTTCCACCAGAGTTCAGCTATACCATCATACTCTTGTGACATTCCTCTGGAATCGCGAACTGCTTTGTTAAGTGTTGTATCAATTGTATGACTTTGTACATATCGACAAACCTTGTAAGACGATGCAAATTTTTGTAAAAGAGGTCCATGCTGATTAAGCCAATATTCGTGAAATTCCTCTAAAGATAATTCAGGACGACGACATACACACATAACTAATTTTACCATTATAAATTCCTTTTCTTTATTTGAACTAACGGGCGCGCGGGTGAGCAACATCCGTTGGGGGACCTTTAGGTTCGCCAATGGATGTTTGCTCCTCCCGCTTGTTGTTCGATGCTGTGGCATCGGGCAATAAGTGGGCGTTCAGCCCGCGCGCCCGTTGTTCGAATGCGAAGCGTTCGAACAACGGTTGACTCAACTGACAGTTCACTGTTCAGTTCGAGGTTTTGTTATGTGTTTATGATACTTTTAATAATTTCATCAGCTATAATATTAGGTTCTAATTTTTGAATCAGATGCAACAAAGACTTTAATTTGTCATTATTTTCATTATGTTTTGACCATGATGAAAAAGTATTTTTAATATCTTCAAAAATTCCTTTATATTTATTATTTAGCAACTCTGCATTTTCGTATAACCATTTCGAAAATTTATGCTCAATATTTAGACCATAAACTTTTCGTCCTTGGTCTAATTGTAATGTATCTATCAATTCTTTATCGTATCTATTAAAAAAGCCAATTGGAAAATATTTTCTATTTTTTTCTATAGTGACATCAGTATAAACTTTTACAATATTATATTTTCCATCATTATCAATGAAACCATCTGTGAATAACTGAGATAATATTTCTACAAACATTTCTCTAGTATGACCTTTCCCAATGTAATCAACTGACAAATGACCCATGCTTGGAAGATTTAATATCTTTACTTTTTGAGAAGTGTTTATGAGTTCCTTTATATCAACTAAGCTAGCATATTTATCATCTTCCAATAAAAAGATTTGTTCTTTTTTCCATTCATCTAAAAATTCATCACTTAGAATTTCTTGAAGACTAAAACTATTAATAAATCTTTGATAGATTAAAGAGCAATCATGGGCTTGTTGAGCAAGAGTATTCTGAGTTATAAATCTAGACAGTGACAAGTTAGCTGCTGATAATGTTTGATAGTTAAAATTTATCTCACTTGACCTTGAAATATTCATAGAAGGTCTATACTTATCTGATAGACTTATATGAGCTAAAGCAAAAATGTTTTCTCTAGTGAAATTGAGTATAGAACTATTGAATTCATTTGTAAAGTCTTTTCCAATAAAAATTCCGTTGTGTCCAATTTGATTGGTTATGAAATTTTTAAATTTATTAAATTCTGGATATTTTTCTAAAGAAATAGTTTCTTTTTCTTCATATTTTTTATGGTGCAATATTGCTTTTAGTTCAATAAAAGAATTACTTGATAATCCTTTCACAATTTTACAATATTTATATACTCTATACTCTGGCTTCTCTTGTTTAATTGGTGTAATAAACTCAATTAAAACCATCTGTGCTTTTATTTTTTGAGTTGGTGAGTAATCCGATAAATTCACAGGTGTAATTCTGATTTTGAATTTTTCTGTCATATCCTTCATATCAAAATGAGCTTTTAGCATTTCATTATCTACATCATCAAGCTCAACTATAGTTTCTCTATCAATCCATGGATTACTATCCAGTTCATCAAGTGTAGTACCAATTTTTTCTTCGTTATATTTAATGGCTATTGGAGAATAAAATATATGTTTTACCAGTTCTTCTTTTATATTGAACCATCGATTAAGTTTGTTAAAATCAATTTTTATTGCAATTGAAGTACCAATGTTATTTCGATATTTGTGTGAATTTTTATTTTTTGATGGGAATAGTTTTACATCTTTATGTTCACTTTCTAACTGTGTTATAAAAAAAGAGTGTAGAGATTTAATTGAAACTCTCATAGCTTCTGCATTTTCTTTTTTTGTACTTATTTCTAATCTGTCTGCAACCATAAAACAAGATAATATTCCTATTCCAAAACGGCTTATCGCCTTGAAGCCAAGATTTGAATTGAAATCTCTTGACTCATAAAATGATTTACCAATTTTCGTAAAATAGTTAAGTAAAACATACTCATCCATACCTATACCAAAATCATCAAACCTTATCCAATAAGAACCATCTTTGTCATACCAGTCACTTATTTCTATTGGTTTGCACTTAAAGTTACTGTAGCCTTTTTCTTTGTCAAG
>Ga0193951_1000340_pt1 | contig 22037 bp, 17 predicted proteins | sample BB_2_MG_FD_140370 | JGI IMG/M metagenome (GOLD analysis project Ga0193951, IMG submission 140370) | Microbial mat bacterial communities from the Broadkill River, Lewes, Delaware, United States - BB_2_MG | ecosystem: Environmental > Aquatic > Freshwater > River > Microbial mats | place: USA...
ACTTAGCACCCGCAACCGGTATTGCTCATTTATTGAAATACGATACAACCCATGGACGGTTTGCTTTTTCTGTTGAACAAGAAGACGAAAAGCTATTTATTTCCAATAAAAGTACCTCACAAAATAACCAATTTAGAAGTGAAATAGCATTACTTCATTTTGACAAAATTGAACAAATCCCTTGGCGTGAACACAAAATTGATATCGTCCTCGACTGTACAGGAAAATTTGGCAGTAAAGCCGATGGTTTAGCGCACATTAAACAAGGTGCTAAAAAAGTATTATTTTCTCACCCTTGCACCCAAGATATTGATGCAACCATTATTTATGGTATTAATCATCATGAGCTTACCAGTGGTGACACGGTTGTTTCAAATGGCTCATGTACAACTAATTGTATAGTGCCTGTGATAAAAGTGCTTGATGATGCTTTTGGTATTGAAAGCGGCACTATAACAACTATTCATTCTTCTATGCATGATCAACAAGTCATCGATGCTTATCACCCTGATCTACGACGTAGTCGTGCTGCTAGCCAGTCTATTATACCTGTTGATACAAAATTAGCGGTCGGCATTGAACGAATTTTACCTAAATTTAAAGGTAGGTTTGAAGCCATTGCTGTTCGAGTACCAACATTGAATGTTACAGCAATGGATTTAAGTGTTACGGTTAATGAAGATGTCAGTATTCATGCTATTAACCAAATAATACAGCAAGCTGAAGCAACACCATTAGCTCAACAAGGCTTACAAGGCATATTAGCTTATACCGAAGAAGCGCTAGTTTCTGTTGATTTTAATCACGATACCCATTCTTGTATCGTCGATGGTAATCAAACACGTGTTAGCCATAAACGTTTAGTTAAAATGCTAATCTGGAGTGACAATGAGTGGGGATTTGCAAATAGAATGTTAGACACTGCTCAAGCAATGGCCTCTATTTAGTCCTCATCACTGAGCTAACTAGTCAGTTAAACCGAATATTATAAAACAAAAAGCAGCCATGTAACTTATGACTGCTTTTTTATGATCTCAGTACCACTCTATAGGCTACTCATGCATAGAAATAAAATACTTAGAAAATACAGTGTTGTTTACTTAGCTTTTTGATAAAACTTCATTAAACTGGCTGTTGAACAATCATGCTTAGATGATATTGTATTGCTCTCTAATTCTTGCTGTATCTCAGCTGCTAACCCCTTACCTAATTCAACTCCCCATTGATCAAAAGAACATATTTGCAAGATAATTCCTTGAACAAATATTTTATGTTCATAGGCTGCAATTAAACTACCTAATGTTTTGGGATCAATACGTTTTAATAAAATAGTATTGGTTGGCCTGTTACCTTTATGTACTTTATGAGGAGCCACTTTATCAATATAGTCGGCTGTACGACCTTTTGCTTTAAGATCGGCCCTTACTTGTTCTTCGTTTACGCCAGCCATTAATGCTTGAGTTTGAGCAAAGAAGTTTGCCATTAACGTTTCGTGATGACCTTTTACCGGTGTCACACTTTCTACAGAGCCAATAAAGTCAGCAGGTACAACATTATTACTTTGATGCAGATATTGATAAAACGCATGCTGCCCATTAATTCCCAGCTCGCCCCAAATAGAAGGGACTGTCGCATAGTCAACTTCATCACCATCCCAAGTAACCGATTTTCCATTACTTTCCATTTCAGCCTGTTGTAAGTAAGCTGAAAGCATATGTAAAGTTTGATCATACGGTAGAATAGCTTGTGAGCGTGCGCCCAAAAAAGTGGTATTCCAAACACTAATTAACGCCATTATCACAGGCATATTATTACGTAATGGCGCGTTAATAAAATGTTGATCCATATCACTAGCACCATCAAGTAGCTCTTTAAATTTATCAAAGCCTAAATCGAGCGCAATTGCTAAGCCAATCGCTGACCATAATGAAAAACGTCCTCCAACCCAATCCCACATATCAAAAATGTTATCAGCTTCAATACCAAGACTCATAGCATTCTCTTTGTGAGCAGTAACAGCAACAAAGTGTTTCGCAACTGACTTCTCATCAAAGGACGCACTTGTTAACCACTTCATCGCTGTTTTTGCATTAGTCATAGTTTCGGTCGTTGTAAACGTTTTGCTTGATACAATAAACAAAACGTTTTGAGGATCTAGCGGCCTTAGAACTTCAACAATTTGAGCACCATCAACATTTGAAACATAATGAACGTTCACTGCGCCATCACTATAATGCTTAAGTGCTTCCGTCACCATTTGAGGGCCTAAATTAGAGCCGCCAACACCAATATTTACAATATCGGTAATACGCTTACCTGAATACCCCAACCAATGCCCTTGACGAACTTTATTTACAAACGCTTCCATTTTTATCAGTTGTTTATCGACTTGCTCGGTAATATTTTCACCATCTAAAATTAATGCTTCGTCACTTTTACGGCGTAAAGCGGTATGTAAAACTGCTCGCTCTTCCGTTCTATTTATTTTTTCGCCAGTGAACATTTTAGTCCGCCATTGGCAGACTTCTGTTTCTTCAGCCAAATTCAATAAATTATCCATGGTTTCACAATCAATTAAATTTTTAGAGTAATCAAGTAACAAATTAGGCAACTCAATAGAGAATTTTTCAAAACGCTCTCCATCATTAGCAAATAAAGTATTCATATGCTGAGTTTTCTTATCTAACGCTAATTGTTGTAGTTTTTTCCAGCTAGGTAATATTTGACGATCTGACATAGTTGTTCCTGTAAATGACTCTCATGATGAGTAAAGTATTATGCTCGTACATAGTAAGGCTAACACATGACGAGATTATGTTTTTATAAACAATTATGGTACCCTACTCAAGAATGACAACGCTGTCAATTATTGGTTCTTAGCTTATTATGCTTTTACTGTGTATTTAATTAGATAAAAATAGTATTAGTTATTGCTGCATAGATAAAGAAGCACTACTCTACTGCTGTAGTAATGGCTGCTCTAAAAATAATAAAGGTTAAATGGATAGATGAAAGCAACAATTAATGATGTCGCCAGACTTTCGGGTGTTTCAATTAAAACCGTTTCACGTGTAATGAATAATGAACCTTCGGTTCGTCAAATTACCCGAGAAAAAGTACAGGAAGCGGTAAAAGAGCTGAATTATCAGCCAAATTTAGCGGCCCGAAACTTAGCAGGTACAAAATCTTTTACTATTGCCTATGTATATGACAACCCAAATGCTTATTATATTATTGATATGCAAGAAGGTATTTTATCTGCATGTCGTCAACAGGGTTTTGAGCTATTAATTAACCCTTGCGACTCCCAAAAGGAAGATATTACCGAAGATATTATTAATACAATAAAACATGCACGTGTTGCTGGTTTAGTATTAACACCACCATTTTCGGAACAACCTGAATTTGTGAAGCGTATTACTGCGCTTGATATAAAAGTAGTTCGCATTATGTCAGGAGACGTTGCACCTGATGAATTAAGTCCCTGTGTTATGGTAAACGATAGAGAGGCAGCACAAACGATCACCCAACACTTGATCGACTTAGGACATAAAAAAATTGGTTTTATTGCAGGTGGTGCTGAGCATATGTCTACGATTGAACGTTACAAGGGATATAGACAGGCATTAAAAGTTAATGATATAGCATTTAATAAGAATTTAGTGATTGAAGGTGAATACTCATTTGAATCTGGTGTAAATGGCGCTCAAAAATTAATGGCAAAAGAAGTAAGCCCAAGCAATACACCAACAGCAATATTTTCGTGTAATGATGAAATTGCCGCTGGTGCTTTATTTGCAGCTCGATTAATGAATATAAAAATACCTGAACAGCTATCAATTACTGGTTTCGAAAATAGCCCTTTTTCTCGTCAAACATGGCCAAAACTTACCACCGCTGATCAACCTAATAAACAAATAGCACATGATGCAGCAAGCTTATTAATTAGTCAGGTACGTAAACAAAAGGGAAGAAATGTTATAAGCCAGTACATTCCACAACTAATCGTTAGAGATTCTACTGGAGCCCCTTAGGTAGTAGCTAGGTATAATTACAGTTTATTAATTTCCCTAGCAACGCTAAACTCTGAAGATGTTACATACTGCTCAATACGTTGTAGTTGCTTCTCTAAAGAGCCAAACTTTCTTCGAATATCATGGAAAGCTTGTTTGGGTGGTTCACCTGATTGCCAAACTCTTGTTTTCACTTTAATTGATTCATTTTCATAATCGCTAGCTGATGGGGGAGTCCCCCCTGATGAATCAGATTTTGACGACTCTGTCTGATGAAATTTATTAGACATCTTAGGGTCTTTATCAAGAATAAGCCAAGCCGCAATATAACCTAAAATTAAAAAAGGTATGCCAAAGAGCACCCCTGACACTACTAAAATTCGTACTAACCAAGTCTCCCAACCAAAATAATCTGCAATTCCCGCACAAATACCCGCTATTTTACCGCGCGAGGTATTTCGGTATAAGTCTCCCCCTTTAATCCTCATAATTTACTTCTCCATTCAGGAGTCTCTGCATCCAAGATTGCTTCTAGCGTTTTAATACGATCAGCCATTTTATCTGCCATCTCGGATAAATCAGATAACTGAATATACTCTTCTTCAGTCAAGCCTTGATTTACTTGTCCTTTACTACGGTAATGTAATATTAGCCAAATGGGGGCAACAATAACCATAAAAATAATGACTGGCGCCATAATGATCTCTTCCACGATACTCTCCTTAACTTTTTTTCTAACTTATTAGCTAACGGTTTAGCCATTGGAAGTAATAAATAAACTTATTACTTAAGGTTTAATTACGTTAAACCTTACACTTTAGAAATAATAACTAACTCGCTAATAGTTAATCCTGTTGTTTTTTCATTTTCGCTTTTAACGATGCAAGTTCATCATCAACTTTCTCGTTTGATTCAAGCTCTGCAATTTCATCAGCTAAAGATTTACTACCTAAATCATATGATTCAACTTGTGCTTCAATACCATCAATTTTACTTTCATAACGGTCAAAACGACTTAGTGCATCATTCACTTTGTTACTATCAATATTCTGCTTCACCTTTAAACGAGAATTTACAGTTTTTTCTCGCATAATAATCGCCTTTTGACGAGTTTTGGCATCTGCTAATTTATCTTGCAGTTGTGATATTTCATCTTGAAGTTTAGTAATATGCTCTTCAACATTCACAAGCTCTTGTAATAAAGATTGAGAGTTTTCAGTACTCTTTTTCTTTTCCATTAAAGCCGCTCTAGCTAAATCTTCACGATCTTTGCTTAGAGCTAATTCAGCTTTTTCTTGCCATTGTGCGGCCTCATTCTCAAAACGAGTTACTTGACGAGTTAGCTCTTTTTTATCCGCTAATGTTTTAGCAGAGCTAGAGCGTACTTCAACTAAAGTGTCTTCCATTTCTTGAATAATTAACCTTACCATTTTAGCTGGGTCTTCAGCTTTATCTAATAAATTATTGATATTAGAATTAATAATATCGGTAAACCTTGAAAAAATACCCATAACAACCTCTCTCTAGAATTAATAACTTCATTTAAACGTAAACCATCTATATTATACGCTTGTTGAAATTAGTATAAATTCGAATTTAAATTTATACTAAGTTATATTCATGTTTTACGCCAATATGACATAAAACATTAACCTTTTGTTTTAAAGAGTTTTTTTATAATATTAAAAAATTCTTTTCTATAACTAATTAATGAAATACACTATTTGTTAGTTAAATTAACTAATACCAAGTCTTTCCTGTTATTTCTTATCCAACAAGAATAAACTGTATGATATTGGTATCAATATTAGGTCAGGTAATGGGACGCTTTAATAAACAAGATAACTTGCTGGGACAATCAAATAGCTTTTTAGAAGTATTAGAGCAAATATCTCAAATTGCACCACTTAGTAAGCCAGTATTAATTATTGGTGAACGCGGAACAGGTAAAGAATTAGTTGCTGCTCGTTTACATTATTTATCAAAGCGCTGGGAGCAAAGTTATTTAAAACTCAATTGTGCCGCTTTAAATGAAAACCTACTTGAAACCGAGCTATTTGGCTATGACTCTGGTGCTTTCACTGGCGCAAGCAAACGTCATGAAGGTCGTTTTGAACGCGCCGACAATGGCACCTTATTTTTAGATGAAATTGCGAATACGTCAGGCTTAATACAAGAAAAGTTATTACGCGTAGTTGAGTATGGTGAATTTGAACGTGTAGGTGGCTCTCGTACAATAACTACTGATGTACGCCTCGTAGCAGCCACTAATGAAGATCTTCCATCATTAGCTGCATCAGGGCAATTCAGAGCAGATTTACTCGACCGCTTAGCATTTGATGTTATAACACTACCACCATTGCGTGAACGACTTGATGACATTTTAATGTTAGCAGAGCATTTTGCTATGACAATGGCACGTGAATTAGAGTTTGAATTATTTAGTGGTTTCACCGAAAAAGCGAAAAGAGCCATGCTTGAATACGCTTGGCCGGGTAATATTCGTGAGTTAAAAAATGTAATTGAGCGTAGTGTTTATCGCTGTAATAACCCGCACTTGCCTGTTAATGATTTAATTATTGACCCATTCGAATCTCCTTTTAGACCTAACCAGCGCATTAAAACCCATGATAGAGTCCATACACCACAACATGAGACAATAAGTGACAACGGCGTAGATTCGATTGACAAGAATACGAGTAATGAGATAATTCAGCCGGAAGTAACCGCTACCACAGCACTAATAAACACTCAATTCCCTCAATCATTAAAGTCCTTATCACAAAATTACGAAATAGAATTGATTAAATCAGCTTTGGCGCACTGTCAATATAATCAAAAGAAAACCGCACAAGCACTAGAATTAACCTATCATCAACTAAGAGGTTATTTAAAAAAATACAATTTGCTTGATGGTAATGACACTGATGAATAAAATTAAGGTTAATCTACTTGCTTGCCTGAGCCTTTTCGCATTATCCGCGTGTTATGATGAAAGCACAGTTTCATTAGATGAACACAGTGTTATATATTGTGCGGAAGGCTCTCCTGAAACATTTAACCCGCAATTAGTAACATCTGGTACCACCATTGATGCTACATCGAATCAGTTATACGATCGTTTATTGAGTTATCAAGGAAAAGAGAATACGCTTACACCTGCAATAGCAAAAGCTTGGCATGTAACAAAAAACGGTAAAAAGATCACTTTCTATTTACGTAAAAATGTTGCTTTTCATCAAACAGAATATTTTACACCAAGCCGATTTCTAAATGCTGACGATATTATTTTTAGTTTTAATCGTATTTTAAATAAAAATCATCCATTTCATTATGTATCAGGCGGTGATTATCCCTTTTTTCAAAATATTGAGTTTAATAGCCTAGTAGAAAAAATAGAAAAAATAAATGATCATACTGTTCGCTTTCATTTAACTCATCCTGATAATTCCTTTCTTGCCAATTTAGCAACTGATTATGCGGTTATTTTATCCGCCGAATATGCTGAACAACTAAGTAAACAACAAAGAAAAAGCAATATAGATACCGATCCTATAGGCACTGGGCCATTTAAATTAAAAGAATATCGCATTGGCTCTTTTATTCGTTATTACCGTCACGAACAATATTGGCGAGAGCCGGTAAAAATTGAACAATTAGTTTTTGATATCACGCCAAGTAATACTGGAAGGCTAACAAAGTTACTAGCAAAAGAATGTGATATATCAGCTTACCCTATTGCCCATAATAAAATAGGTGAAAATAAAAGCTTAACCTTAGAGTCAATTACCGCATTAAATGTCGGCTATTTTGGCTTTAATATTAAAAAGCCACCTTTTGATAATAAACTGGTTCGCCAAGCGGTTAGTTATGCTATTAATAAAAAAGTATTACTCGATACCGTTTATAAAGGTAAAGCAGTATTAGCAAAATCGATACTACCGAATACCTCTTGGGCATTTGACAATACGATTCCAACTCATGAATTTAATCCTGTGCTGGCAAAAAGCCTATTAAATACGGCAGGGTTTCCTCAAGGATTCACTATGGATTTATGGGCTATGCCGGTACAAAGACCTTATAACCCTAATGCAATAACAATGGCTAAACTTATACAAGCCGATCTAAATGATATTGGAATTAAAGTTAACATTGTTTCTTATGAATGGAATACTTTCTTAAACCGCTTAAAGCTTGGCGAACATCAGAGCTTTTTATTAGGTTGGTCAGCTGATCATCCAGATCCTGATAACTTTTTCTCTCCTATGCTAAGCTGCTCTGCAAGTAATACAGGGAGTAATACCACTTTTTGGTGTAACCAAGAATATGATGATATTATTCAAAAAGCCTTACAAACAACTGACTTAAGTCAAAGAAAAAAATTCTATTCCCAAGCAATGAAAATTATAGAAGAGGAAATTCCTTTAATTCCCATTGCTCATTCAAAACGTTATCAAGCACGTAATAAAGAAATTACGGGTGATATCCTAGCAGCCTTTGGGGGTATTAATTTTTATCATATAGATAAAAATAAAAAAACGCCCCTAAGTGCAAAAAGTAACAACGCAGTGAAAGTGCCTCAACCTAATGTAGGTGAAAATTAATCATGTTAATTTTTACTTTACGTAGATTAAGCTTATTTATTTTTACAATGTTAGTACTAACATTATTATCTTTTAGCTTAAGTTTTTTATTTCCAGGTGATTCAATCATCAACATCTCGGGTGCTATTAACGCAACCCCTGCTCAATTAATAGAAATAGAAAAACATTACCACACTGAAAGTAATATCTTTTGGCAATATATTACTTATCTACATAACATTGTTAATGGCGAGTTAGGTATTTCAATGGCAAGTCAATCTGATATAGCCACGGAAGTGCTCAACCTATTACCTGCAACTATTGAACTTAGTTTGGTTGCTTTATTTATTGCAATGTTTGTTGGTATTCCACTTGGTTTTATTGCGGCAATAAAACACAACAAAACCACTGATAATATTATCGTATCAGTTTCAATGTTGGGCTATTCAATCCCCGTATTTTGGCTAGGTATATTGGCTATTTTAACCTTTTCGATAAACTTAGGCTGGTTGCCATCAGCCGGACAGATTAGTTTATTGTTTGAAATTGAGTTGATAACTGGTATTCAATTTATTGATATATTACTCAGTGATAGCCCTTATAAATGGCAAGCTTTTAGTGATGCCACCGCACATATTATACTACCTGCTTGTGTTATTGCTGTAGCTCCTGCCACTATATTTATTCGCTTAGCTAGAACATCAATGATAGAGGTTTTAGAAACAAGCTATATTCGAGCAGCAAATGCAAAAGGTTTAACCTTTCGACAAATGATATTTCGCCATGCGATCAGAAATGCGCTAATACAAATAATTCGTCACGTTGGTTTACAGTTTGCCAACCTGGTAACGATTGCCATGGTCACCGAAGTTATTTTTAGTTGGCCTGGTATAGGCCGTTGGCTCATCGAAAGTATTTACCAACGAGACTATACCGCGATACAAAGTGGCTTGTTGGTGCTGTCGTGTTTTATTTTTATCGTGCACATTTTAACTGACTTTATCTATGCTGCGTTAAATCCACTAGCCCGAGGTAATAAGTATGGCTCGTGATAAAATTTATTTAGAAGAGATATTCCCTTCACCTTTTATGCAGCTTTGGCAGGTTTTTCGTAAAACACCTTCTGCAATGGCAGGATTGAGCTGTTTTATATTCTTAATAATTTTAGCTGTTTTTGCACCAATACTAGCACCACATTCACCAATTGATGGTCAACTAGATATGCTATTATTACCTCCTGCTTGGCACCCTGATGGAAATATAAGTTATTTACTTGGTACTGATGAACTTGGCCGAGATATGCTTTCTCGCTTAATGTATGGTACTTCTTTAACCTTTGGCCTAAGCTTTATTGTAGTTATTACATCACTTATTATTGGTGTTGTTATTGGCTCCTTATCAGCATTAACCACAGGGATAAAATCAAGCTTCCTCAATCACTGTTTGGATGTCATCTTATCTATTCCTTCATTGTTATTGGCTATCATCATTGTTGCTATATTAGGACCTGGTATTAGCAATACCGTATGGGCTGTAGTGATAGTACTGATACCTCAGTTTATTCACATTACACGTTACGCCGTAAAAGAAGAATCGCGTAAAGATTATGTACTTGCATCTCGGCTAGATGGTGCAAGTCCTTTTAGAATATTGTATTACTCTATTTTTCCAAATATTGTCGATCGAGTAATGAGTCAGGCAACCTTAGCACAATCAGCCGCTATTTTAGATATAGCTACATTAGGTTTTTTAGGCTTAGGTGCTCAAATTCCACTACCGGAATGGGGAGCAACATTAGCTAACGGTTTAGATTTATTTTACATAGCCCCTTGGACAGTATATTTGCCAGGTTTAGCTATTTTGTTTGCTGTTATAGTTACCAACCTTGTTGGTGAAGGTATTCGCCATTCTCTTAAGCTTCGCAAGGACAAGTAATGAATTTACTCGACATTAGAAACTTATCCATTGAACTTATCAGTGAAAATAAAAATATTTTAGCGGTTGATAAAGTTAGCCTGATCATGAAAGAAGGCGAAGTTCGTGGGTTAGTTGGGGAATCCGGCTCTGGTAAATCACTTTTAGCACAAGCAATTGTTGGTGTACTAAACGACAAATGGAAAGTACATGCTGATAGGTTCCATTGGCGAGGTGTCGATTTATTGCGTTTATCTATTGCGGAGCGTAAAGCGCTTATATCGCGAGATATTGCTATGATATTCCAGGAGCCTATGGCCTGTTTAGATCCAACAACCACCATCAAAAACCAATTAGCTGAAGCGATTGATACTAGTTCACTCACCGGTTTTTTCTGGCAGAAACAGCGACAGCGTAATGAGGCAGCTATTAAATTATTACATAAGGTCGGCATAAAAAAACATAACGCTTGCCTTAACAGTTACCCACATCAATTAACAGATGCGCTATGTCAGCGCGTTATGATCGCTATAGCCCTAGCTAGAAGGCCGATATTATTAATTGCAGATGAACCTACTGCAGCAATGGAGAATACAAATCAGGGGCAAATATTTAGGCTGTTGGCTAGTTTAAATCAATTAAAAAACATGTCGATATTATTAATTAGTCATGATTTAGAAAATATTACACATTGGACACATAAGATAACAGTGATGTACAGCGGACAATTCGTTGAAGCTGGAACTACTGAACAAATATTCAAAAATCCATTACACCCATACACTAAAGCTTTAGTTGATAGTAGCCCGAGTGCAAATATAGAGTTGCCTGCTAAATCAAGATTAATGGCATTACCTGGTACTATTCCAATTTTGCAACATCTTCCTATTGGCTGTCGTTTAGGGCCACGTTGTCCAAGAGCCCAACAAGCCTGTGTACAAGCACCGACAATCACTAGCTTTCATGATCATAAAGTTAGTTGCCACTACCCTTTAATACCGACAAAAGCTAAACGTAAAGCTATTAAAGAGGTATGTTAAAATGACAGAATTACTTAAAGTTGAAGAGTTAAGCAAGTCTTATCAGCAGAAAGGCTTTTGGTTTAAAAAGAAAGTTACTATTGCATTAGAGCCTATTTCTTTCAGTATTGAAGCGCATAAGACTTTAGCTATTATTGGTGACACAGGCTCAGGAAAATCGACACTTGCTAAATTATTAGTCGGAGCAGAGCCAGCCAGTAGCGGTCATATTTACCTGAATGGCAAAAAACTACATGATAGTAGTTATAAAGAAAGATGTCAGCATATTCGTATGATTTTTCAAGACTCAGGGACAACTCTCAACCCTAGCCTAACTATTTTACAACTATTAGATGAGCCGCTTAAACTCAACACAACATTTAATGAAAAAAAACGCCAAGAGCTGATCAGGGTTACCCTACAACAAGTTGGTTTATTAGGCGATCATATGAATTTTTATCCTCATATGTTTTCTGGTGGGCAAAAACAACGTATATCCCTTGCTAGAGCAATTATTTTACAGCCTCAAGTAATCATACTGGACGAGGCATTAGCAGCACTTGACCCTTCATTACGCTCTCAAATGATTAATTTATTATTAGATCTACAACAACAAATGGGACTTGCCTATATACTCATATCCCATAATTTGGGTATTATTCGCCATTTTAGTGATGAAGTTTTAGTGTTATCACACGGGAAGGTAGTTGAATCAGGAAAAACAATGGAGGTTATGAATAAACCTCAGCATAAAGTCACGCAAAGATTATTAATGAATCAAAACTTTCAACTGAGATCTAGAACCGTAAAATAATATCAATGAAAAGTAGCGAGCTTTGTTACTCGCTACTTACTACCAACTAAAAGCTCGTTGGCGCTGCCACTGTATTTATCTTTATCTTTGCATCTAACTTTAATGAATCAACATAGCTTGCGTAAGCAGACTGCGCTAATTGAGAAGTTTGTTGCTGAGAAAGCTGCGGGTTATCAATAATAACTTTTGGTACATTCACTGCTTTTAGCTCTACTAGAGCCAAATCACCGTTACTTAAAGCAACTGAAGAGGCAGAAATACTCCCATCAACAGGGTGTGGTAATACAAATGCTTCACGAGTGATACTTTGATCTATATCTGTACCATAACGTGTCATATTTTCTTTGCTAGTAAAGCTTGCATAGTTTTCAAGTAACTGTTCAGTAATATCTTCACCCGCTTTAAACTTCGCAAGTAAATCATTTACTGTTGTCTGAGCTTTTTCTGTCGCTTTTTGAGAGACTAAAATAGCTTTTATTTGCTCTTCAACTTCAGCAAGTGGTTTAACATTCGCTTCTTGGTATTCATTTAAGCGTAATACTAATGAAACACTATCGCTTACTTCAATCACATCAGAATTCATATTATCTTGTAAAACTATATCTGAAAACGCTGCCTCAATAACTTTAGCATTATCAAAAGGTGCAGCATTGCCTGTAGGAGATAACCAAGAAGAAGTTTCTACAGTAGCATTCACTTCACTTGCTGCATCTTCTAAACTGTCAGGAAACTCAAAGCTAATACGCGCCATTTCTTGCGTTAAGGTGTAAAACTGCTCTTGAGCTTTATCACTACTTACCTTGATGTATAGCTCATCTTTAACGTCAGCTAAACTCTGAATTTCTTCAGGCTTAAGGTCAGTCAATTTAATGACATGATAGCCAAAGCTTGATTTAACAAGCCCTGTTGTATCACCAACAGTCGTTAATTCAAATGCGGCTTCATCAAAAGCCTCTCCCATCACGCCACGTTCTATATAATCTAAATCACCACCATTTTCACCGCTAAAAGTATCAGTAGATAACGCTTTAGCTAATTCGGCAAAATCTTCACCGGCAGATAAACGAGCTAATACAGTTTCAGCTTGAGCTTTAGCTGCTGCTTCGCTGTCATCATCACCTTCAGTAAAGCCAATTAAAATATGTGAAACACGACGTTGTTCTGCTTGGGTAAAGCTTGCAATGTTATCTTGATAATATGTTTCAACATCACTGTCAGACACTTCAATATTTTTAGCAATATCATCAACAGCTAAACGAATATAATTTACTTTAACTTTTTCTTTATTTTCAAAACGTATTTGATTCGTTTGATAGTAAGTTTTAATTTCTTCTTCACTTACCTCAACACCGGCTTCAAACTGTTTAGCTGATAGCGTTGCATAACGAATATCACGTGTTTGACCTTGCAAGTTTTGTTGTAGTTTTTCTTGGTAAGGTAAATTAAATTCTGTAGCTACTAGTGCTTGTGATAACTGACTACGTGTCATTTCTACACGTAGGTAATCACGAAAGCTAGACGACTGATAAAAACCGGCTTGATTAATAACCGCTAAATAACGATTGTTATCAAAAACACCATCCACCTGAAATTCAGGCATTACACGAATAGTCTCTTTAATGCGCTCATCTGAAACACGTATTGCAAGATCTTCTGCACTTTGATCTATTAATTTTTGATTAATTAAATTATCTAATACGCCTTGACGAAAGTTAGCCATATAGTTAGCGTCATTCGATAATGTATCAAACATTTCACCAAACTGTTGAGCCATACGATTGCGCTGTGCTTGATATGCTCTATCAAACTCTTGTTGACTTATTTTCTCGCCATTAACCGTTGCGACAGAAGTATCTACAGAATTAGTGTAGCTACCCAGACCTGCAACAGCGAAGGTTAGTATAATAAGACCAAGGATTATTTTGGCTGTTAAGCCCTGCGAGCTTTCTCTAATATCTTCTAGCATTTTTTTCTCTTATCTCCAAAGCCGATTTTTTAAAATCGATAAATATTAAACCGATAAAAAATATCGATACTTAAGCTATAGTTTTTGTTGCTCGCGATTTTAGCAGATGCGGACCATCGCTTGAAGTGCAAGATGTGTTTTATTTGATTAAATTATTTATAAATAATTTAATCAAATAAATTAAAAGCAAAAGACCACCTAAAGGTGGTCTTTAAATATATCTTTAATATAAAATCACGAAATGTAATTAATTATATTATTAGCTATTACAAGCATCTTTTAATGCTTTACCCGCTTTGAAAGATGGGATTTTAGCTGCAGCGATTTGAATAGTTGCACCAGTTTGTGGGTTACGGCCAGTACGTGCTGCACGGTCACGTACAGAGAAAGTACCAAAACCAACTAAAGCAACTTGCTCACCACTTTGTAATTCTTCAGTTACAGCGCCAATAAATGAATCTAATGCGCGACCCGCAGCAGCTTTTGAAATGTCAGCGCCTTCAGAAATTTTCTCGATAAGTTGAGATTTATTCACAGTGTATACCCCTTCAATTGTTATTATTACAACGCTATTTTACTTTTCTTTAATAAAAGTTTTAATAAAAGTTCGTCCTAAAAAAATAAAGATTCGTTATGTTATTTTATTTTATTGAACATCAAGCGCCGAGTTGAAAAAAAACTATTATGTCTAATCCTTTATTATTTATACCTATTGAGCAGCAGCCTCTTAGGTATACTAAACAAGGGGTCTAGCGACATAAGCGTTGTTAACTTACCATAGTTTCAGCGTTTGAAAAGCCTTTATTTCACTTTTTTACTGTTTTTTCGCGTTTTTTTGCTTTTTTTGCTTATTTCTATCAAAAATGCAACTTTTTACGCATAAAAATTACTCTGCCTTCCACTGCTCTACAGGGTGTTCAAGTGCTATAGAAAGTACGTCATCAATCCATTTTACAGGGTGAATAGCGAGATCTGCTTTAACATTTTCAGGTATTTCTTTTAAATCACGTTCATTTTCATGAGGAATAATAACCGTTTTTATACCACCACGATGAGCCGCTAGTAGTTTCTCTTTTAAACCACCAATAGCAAGTACTTCACCACGCAATGTAATTTCACCTGTCATAGCAACATCAGCCTTGACCGGGTTACCTGTTAAACTAGAAACAAGTGCCGTACACATACCTATACCTGCACTAGGTCCATCTTTTGGTGTTGCTCCTTCAGGAACATGAACATGTATATCTCTTTTTTCATAGAAATCAACGTTAATGCGTAATTTTTCTGTTCTGCTACGTACAACCGTCATTGCTGCTTGAATAGACTCTTGCATAACATCACCCAATGAACCAGTGTAGGTTAGCTTACCTTTACCTGGTACAGACGCTGTTTCAATAGTCAGTAATTCTCCGCCTACTTGTGTCCATGCTAACCCAGTCACTAAACCAACTCTATTCTTATCATCAGCTTTACCGTAATCAAAACGTTGTACCCCCAAATATTCATTTAGGTTTTCTTGGTTAACAACCACTTTTTTCAGCTTTTTATCGAGTAAGATAGCTTTAACTGCTTTACGGCATAACTTAGATATTTCACGTTCTAAATTTCGAACACCCGCCTCTCGCGTGTAATAGCGAATAATACCAATAATGGCACTATCTTCAATTTTAATTTCATTAGCCTTTAAACCATTACGTTGTATCTGCTTCTCAACCAAGTGACTACGCGCAATATTTAGCTTTTCATCTTCGGTATAACCAGACAAACGAATAACTTCCATTCTATCAAGTAATGGACCTGGAATATCCATGCTATTTGATGTCGCAACGAACATCACATCTGATAAATCATAATCGACTTCTAGATAATGATCATTGAAGCTTGAGTTTTGCTCAGGATCTAATACTTCTAATAATGCTGATGCTGGATCACCACGCATGTCCGATGCCATTTTATCTATTTCATCTAATAAAAAGAGTGGATTTTTAACCCCCACTTTTGACATTTTTTGAATAAGTTTACCTGGTAATGAACCAATGTAAGTTCGACGATGACCTCTAATTTCAGCTTCATCACGTACACCACCTAAAGCCATACGAATATATTTTCGGCCTGTAGATTTTGCAATAGATTGCCCTAATGAGGTTTTACCTACACCGGGAGGACCAACTAAACAAAGAATTGGACCTTTCAGCTGGCTAACACGCTGTTGTACGGCCAAATATTCTAATATACGCTCTTTAACTTTATCTAAGCCATAGTGATCTTTGTCTAGCACTTCTTGTGCTAACGCCAAGTTACGTTTAAGCTTACTACGTTTTTTCCATGGCACATTAATCATGCATTCGATATAGCTACGAACGACAGTAGCTTCAGCTGACATCGGCGACATCATTTTTAACTTCTGCAATTCAGCTAAGGTTTTATCTTTTGCTTCTGTCGGCATTTGTGCTTCATCAATACGCTTTGACATTTGCTCAAGCTCATCAGGTGTTTCATCACCTTCATTAAGCTCTTTTTGAATCGCTTTCATTTGCTCATTTAAATAGTATTCACGCTGACTTTTTTCCATTTGCTTTTTAACGCGAGTACGAATTTTTTTCTCAACTTGTAATAAGTCAATCTCACCTTCCATCAATGCCATTAAATGCTCTAAGCGTTTAACAATATCAACTATTTCTAATACTTTTTGCTTCTCTTCTAGCTTCAATGGCATATGAGCAGCCATAGTGTCAGCTAATTGCTCGGCATCATCAATTCCCGAAACCGAAGTAAGTACTTCTGGTGGAATTTTCTTATTTAGCTTTACATAACCTTCAAACTGAGAAATAGCAGAACGAATTAATACTTCATTATCATCTTCCGCACTATTTTCTATCGTTAAATACTCAATATTGGCACTGAAGTATTCTTCTGTTTCAATAAACTCAGTGACTTTAGCACGTTGCACACCTTCCACTAGCACTTTAACAGTGCCATCAGGTAGTTTTAACATCTGTAAAATAGTTGCTACAGTGCCAGTTTCATAAACATCCACAGCTTGAGGATCATCGACTGCAGCATCTTTTTGTGCAACTAAAAATACTTGCTTATCATTTTCCATCGCAAGATCTAAACAACGGATAGATTTTTCTCTACCTACAAATAATGGAATTACCATTTGTGGATAAACGACAACATCTCTTAAGGCAAGAACGGGGATTTCAACTACACTAGTTAATTCTTCGGTCATGTGTGTCTCTTTGGAAAGTTTAAATTACTGATAAAATCTATATGGGGATAAATAGAAAACTTACAAGCAATAATAACAATTTGATTTTATTTATTCCCAACTCATGGTTGAGATTTATACATATTAAAGCACACAGAGCTTGTTAGAGGTAGCCCAACTTAGTTACCTTAATATCACTATTATGGCTGTTAAAAAACAAAAAAGAGCCCTTAGGCTCTTTATATTTCAATATTAATTTGTCAGCAATGATTTACTCTGATGCTGCTTGCTCTTGTTGACTATCGTAAATAACCAAAGGTTTAGATTCACCTTTAATTGTAGTTTCATCAACAACTATTTTACTCACGTTCTCCATTGATGGGAGTTCGTACATGGTATCAAGTAAAACAGCTTCAACAATTGAACGTAAGCCACGAGCACCTGTTTTTCTGTCCATTGCTTTTCTAGCAATGGCGTTAAGTGCATCTTCTCGGAACTCTAATTCAACATTTTCCATATCAAACAATGCCGTAAACTGCTTAGTTAATGCATTTTTAGGTTCTTGTAGAATTTGGATTAATGCTGCTTCATCCAATTCACGTAAAGTAGCAACAACCGGTAATCGACCAATAAATTCAGGAATCAATCCGTATTTTACTAAATCTTGCGGCTCAACATCTTCCAATCTTTCAGTTAAGGTGACTTCTTCATCTTTACCGCGCACTTCGGCACCAAAACCAATGCCAGTTCCAGTGTGACAACGCTGTTCAATCACTTTATCAAGGCCTGCAAACGCACCGCCACAAATAAATAAAATTTTAGAAGTATCTACTTGTAAAAACTCTTGCTGAGGGTGCTTGCGACCACCTTGTGGTGGTACTGAAGCGATAGTACCTTCAATAAGTTTTAATAAGGCTTGTTGAACACCTTCACCAGAAACATCACGCGTAATTGACGGGTTATCTGATTTGCGAGAAATTTTATCTATTTCATCAATGTATACTATGCCACGCTGTGCCTTTTCAACATCGTAATCACATTTCTGTAATAGCTTTTGAATTATATTCTCAACATCTTCACCAACATATCCAGCTTCAGTTAATGTCGTTGCATCAGCCATAGTGAAAGGTACATCAAGGAGGCGCGCTAAAGTTTGCGCTAATAATGTTTTACCTGATCCTGTTGGACCAATAAGTAAAATATTACTTTTACCTAATTCAACACCATTGTGTGAATCACCATTGCGTAAACGCTTATAGTGATTATAAACCGCCACTGCGAGTACTTTTTTCGCATGGTCTTGGCCTATAACATAGTCATCCAAGCTTTCACGTATTTCAACAGGAGAAGGTAAAGCTTCCTTTTCTTCTTTAGGAGAAATTTCTTTTATCTCTTCACGAATAATGTCATTACATAATTCAACACATTCGTCACATACAAATACTGATGGGCCAGCAATTAGCTTACGTACTTCATGTTGGCTTTTGCCACAAAATGAACAGTAAAGTAATTTACCATTGTCACCGTCACCACTTTTAATATCGGTCATGCCCTACCTCAAATCTTAATTCCGTTAATGATTACTATAGCTATAAATAATTATAATATGGCAATCATTCAATCATCTTTTAAGTTGAACTTGATGAGTCAAATTCAACTTACAGTTAATATTAACTATTTCTTTGTTCTAATATGGAGTCAACTAAACCATATTCAACTGCGCTTTCAGCACTTAAGAAATTATCACGATCAGTATCTTGAGAAACTTTCTCAAGAGGTTGCCCTGTATGCTCCGACATTAAACGATTTAATTTATCTTTAATAAACAATATTTCTTTCGCATGAATTTCGAAGTCAGATGCTTGCCCTTGGAATCCACCAAGAGGTTGATGAATCATCACACGTGCATTAGGTAAACAATATCGTTTACCTTTTTCACCACCTGAAAGCAAAAATGCTCCCATGCTTGCAGCTTGACCAATACATACAGTAGAAATATTAGGTTTAATAAATTTCATTGTATCATAAATGGCCATACCTGCTGTTACAGAGCCACCCGGTGAATTAATATAGAGGAAAATATCTTTATCAGGGCTTTCTGATTCTAAGAATAATAATTGCGCAATAATTAAATTAGCCATGTGATCTTCAACTTGGCCGCATAAAAATATAACACGTTCTTTAAGTAATCTTGAGTAAATATCATAAGAACGTTCACCCTTAGCTGTCTGTTCGACTACCATTGGTACTAAAGCACTCTCTGGGCTAGTCGCTGAATTTTGAGAGTTTGATTGGGAATTGAATTGGGAATTAAACAAGTGTGTTCCGTCCTTAAATATAAAATACATGATTACTTTAACTAAGCAGCTTAAATTAAGCTACATTCTTTAAGTAATCATTAAAATAATACGCTAAATAAAAATGGCTTGTATGAAGATATCCATACAAGCCATTAAATTTAAGCGATTGCTAAGCTTTTTGTCAATAAAAAAGCGATATTACTTCCCTTCAGGGTTCATAATTTCTTTAAAAGTTGCTTTTTTATTTTCTACTTTCGCTTTTTCAACTAAAAATTCAACTGCCTGCTCTTCTAAAGCGACATTTTGCATTTGTTGCATTAATTCTTTGTTGTTTGCGTAGTATTCAATAACTTCTTGTGGATCTTCATAAGCTGACGCTGCTGTTGCAATTAACTCATCAACTTTAGCCATATCAACTTTCAGTTCATTAACTTTAATCACTTCGCCTAATAACAAACCAATTTTAACACGACGTTCAGCTTGCTCTTTAAACATCTCGTTAGGTAGTTCAGGTAAGTTCTTCGGATCCATTTGACCTTGGAAACGTTGCATTGCTTGTTGACGTAATACGTCAATTTCTTGTGCAACTAAAGCTGATGGTAAGCTAACATCATGGCTAGATAATAAACCTTCAAGTACTTGCTCTTTAACTTTAGCTTTAACAGCTTGAGTTAATTCACGAGTCATGTTTTTACTAACTTCTTCACGTAAAGCTTCAACACCACCTTCTTCAACACCAAAAAGTTTTGCAAACTCTTCATCAACAGGAGGTAATACAGCACCTTCTGTTTTATGAACAACAATATCAAACTCTGCTTCTTTACCTTTTAGGTTTTCTGCATGGTAATCGTCAGGGAAAGTTACTTTAATTGTTTTTTCTTCACCAGCTTTCATACCTGTGATTTCTTTTTCGAAACCAGGAATCATGCGGCCAGCGCCAAGTTCTAGTTCAAAACCTTCAGCTTTACCACCTTCAAACTCTTCACCGTCAATGCGGCCAGTGAAATCAAGTACTAACTTGTCACCTTTCTTAGTTTTACGCTTATTTTCTTTCCACGTTTGGTGCTGCTTCTGTAATGTTTCAAACATTTCATCTAGATCGGCATCTGACACTTCAACATCAGGACGCTCTACTTTAATATCTTCTAGACCTTTTAACTCAACTACAGGGTAAACTTCAAAAGTTGCTTCAAATTTTAATTCTTTACCATCTTCATTGCTTTTTGCAACAAATGAAGGACGACCCGCAGGGTTAATTTTTTCAGCAACAATAGCATCAACAAAGCTGCGTTGCATGATTTCACCGGCAACTTCTTGACGTACAGATTTACCGTAACGTTTTTGAATAACTGATGGTGGAACTTTACCTGGACGGAAACCGTTGATACGTTGGGTTTTACTTACTTGACGAAGACGATTCTTAACTTCAACATCTACTGTTTCGGCTGGAACAGAAATAGTCAAACGACGTTCCAAACCTTGTGTAGTCTCAACTGAAACTTGCATTTATATACCTCAAAACTTAGCGTGTTACGCTTTCTTATATAGCATCAATTTTACTTGCTAATAATAGTAAAAAAAGTGCCTTGCTCATACGAACGGTTAAAATTTATGACGCGGAATTATAGCTAGACACAAAAGAAGTTGCAAGGGCAAGTTTCTGGCGGAAATCGTAGCCTAAATAAAGCCTCGTCGAGGATACTCTTACCTACAGCATAATGACTGTTACACCAACTACCAAGGTAGTTAAAATACATATATATTATAATAACTTACATATAAAAAAAGGGTAACATAAGTTTAAGTAAAATAAATTAAATACCATGAAAGTGATCAAATAACACTCGCCCCTCTCTTATAAAGGAACAAATTGTATTCTCGAACATTGCAAACAACCAAGATAATTACCGTAAAACATAATTTTCTACTTCATTGGTAAATGGCTTTTATTCGCCAAGTATAAGTTAAAAATTCATTATTAATGTAAAGTTCAACATTGCAACGGAACTTGATAACACCCAAACCAAAATTTAGTGAATGATGAGCTTAATAAATATCAATCATGAATATGGAATTAAATTGAGAAGTGGTCGGTGATGCAAGATTCGAACTTACGACTGAACCTGATGACACCCAAACCAAAATTTAGTGAATGATGAGCTTAATAAATATCAATCATGAATATGGAATTAAATTGAGAAGTTGTCAGTAATGAAG
>Ga0193951_1000341_pt1 | contig 21934 bp, 19 predicted proteins | sample BB_2_MG_FD_140370 | JGI IMG/M metagenome (GOLD analysis project Ga0193951, IMG submission 140370) | Microbial mat bacterial communities from the Broadkill River, Lewes, Delaware, United States - BB_2_MG | ecosystem: Environmental > Aquatic > Freshwater > River > Microbial mats | place: USA...
CAAGAAGCAGTTGATAGTGGTTTAAGCTCTTTCATATGGGCATTTATTGTGGTGTTAATCTACATGTTATTGTATTATGGTATCCGCGCAGGTTGGATTGCTGATTTTGCCTTGGTAGCCAACATGTTCTTCATCATGGGTGTTTTAGCATCCTTTGGAGCTGTGTTAACACTTCCTGGTATCGCCGGTATCGTACTTACCATTGGTATGTCTGTAGATGCCAACGTACTGATATATGAGCGTATTAAAGAAGAATTAAGATCGGGCAAAGGCGTGTCATTAGCTATTAAGGATGGTTATAAGAATGCATTCTCTGCCATTATTGATGCCAATGTAACAACGTTCTTGACTGGTTTAATTTTATTCCTATTCGGAACAGGTCCTATCAAAGGTTTTGCTACAACGTTAATGATTGGTATCGCTACTTCATTCTTTTCAGCAATCTTTATCACACGTTTGATTTTAGAGCAAATGTTGAATAAAGACAAGCCATTAGTATTTGACACGAAACTAACGCGTAACTTATATAAAAACTTGCATGTGAAATTCCTTGGGAAACAAAAGCTTTTCTTTGTAATTTCTGGTATTGCAATTGTCATTTCAATAGGTTCATTAGCAACTCGTAGTTTAAAACAAGGTATTGACTTTACTGGTGGCCGTACGTTTGTTGTACGTTTCGACGAGCAAGTATCTTCTGTTGATGTGCAAGAAGCCTTAACGGTAGAATTTGATGGTGCTCACGTAGAAACAAAGCAATTTGGTAGTGAAGGTAATCAGGTGCGTATTGCAACGAATTATATGATTGATGAGAATTCTCAAGAGATTGATAATGATGTTGAAAGTAAGCTATATGAAGGCTTAAAGTCATTCATTAAATCTGACGTGTCGCAGGATAAGTTCTTGTCGGATTATCGCATGAGTTCACAAAAGGTAGGTCCTACTATTGCAAGTGACATTAAGAAGAATGCGGCCTATGCTATTGGTTTCAGTTTATTGGTGATCTTCTTATACATCTTAATGCGATTCCGTAACAAAGAGTTTGGTTATGGTGCTCTTGCAGCCCTAGTTCATGATGTTATTATTGTATTGGGTATCTTCTCTCTTACCTATTCAATAATGCCTTTCTCTATGGAGATTGACCAGGCCTTTATTGCTGCCATTCTTACGGTAATTGGATATTCTATCAATGATACAGTAGTTGTATTTGACCGTATTCGTGAGTATCTTGGATTGTATCCAAAACGCGATAAAGCAGAAGTTGTGGATGCAGCACTTAACTCAACAGTTAGTCGTACGGTAAATACCTCATTAACTACATTTGTGGTGTTATTGGTGATCTTCCTATTTGGTGGTGAAGCAATCCGTGGTTTTGTATTTGCATTAATGATTGGTGTACTAGTAGGTACTTACTCATCATTATTCATTGCAACACCTGTAGCATTCAACTTTCTTAATAAGAAGAAGCAAAAAAAATAAGATGAGATTTTAATCTCTTTTAAAGCCCCAAGGTTGTGCCTTGGGGCTTTTCTTTGTTATAGCTTGTTCTATTTTATTATCTTTGAGTTTTAAATGTATAAGAAATGGGTGGCTCTGAAATTATAATTGTAATATTAGTTGTTTTACTTCTATTTGGTGCGAAAAGTATTCCTGATATGGCACGTATGCTTGGGAAAGGGATGAACGAATTTAGGCGTGCCTCAGACGAGATCAAACGCGAATTTCGTGAAAATACCAGCGATATTACCGACGTTGTAGATGAGGCAAAGAATGAGTTAAATAAGGAAGTTAAAGAAGTAAGCTCGGCTGTAGAAGAAGACACTAATGATCATGATCCGTATAATCTTGAGAAAAAAGACAAGGGAACGAATATAGAGCCTTAAGAGAGTGAAGATGTTCCACCTATCTCGCAAGATGGACCTATTTCACGTGAAGATGCAATAGAATAATAAAACACTGGATATGCCTCCTGTACTGTATTTAGTTGCCGGTTTTGTTGTGCTATTTTTTAGTGGAGATTGGCTTGTAAAATCTAGCGTTGAATTGGCGCGTCACCTTAAAGTATCAACACTTGTTATCGGTATTACTGTTGTAGCTTTTGGCACCTCTGCTCCTGAGTTACTAGTTAGTTTGAGGGCGGTATATGATGGGTCGGCCGACATTTCTGTTGGTAACGTCGTAGGATCAAATATTGCTAATATCGCACTTGTTCTTGGAATGGTTTCGATTATATATCCAGTTAAAGTTCGAAAAAAAGGGGTTTGGTTTGATTGGTTAATTATGATGGCGGCTACCATTTCTCTTATTGTAGCAAGTCAAAACTTCAACCTTAGTTCAGCTGAAGGACTGGTGTTTCTTACCATTTTGGGGGTCTATCTTGTTTGGGCGGTGTATAGCAGTCGTCAGCAAAGTAAGGAAGGTGATGATATACGCCCTCCATCAATGAAAATGTGGAAAGTCATTGGCTTGTTCATGATAGCTGCAGCAGGCTTGTATTTCGGGGCGGATTGGCTAGTTGTAGGCGCAAAGACTATTGCACGAAAATTTGATGTCAGCGAGCGGGTAATTGGTATAACAATAGTTGCCTTTGGAACAAGTGTGCCTGAATTGGCGACATCCTTGATCGCGGCGTTTAAAAAGGAAACTGATATATCTATTGGTAATATAATTGGCTCCAATATTTTTAATATTTGGGCCATCTTAGGCATTACGGCAACTTTAAAGCCAATTAATATTAATCCATCTATGGTGACCAATGATTATTGGTGGATGGCAGGCATTGCATTAATGCTCTTATTGATGATTTTACCTTTGGCCAAAGGCTTAATATCCCGGTGGAAAGGTGCCATTATGTTGGCTGTTTATATTTTGTATATTTATTTACTATTTATTTAAACTATGGTACATTGTCAGCAGATTAGAAAAAGTTATGGTGATCTTGAAGTATTAAAAGGTATTGATTTAACGATAAATGCTGGCGAAGTAGTTTCTATTGTTGGTGCAAGTGGTGCAGGAAAAACAACCTTACTTCAAATTCTTGGTTCTTTGGATAAACCGAGTTCAGGAGAAGTTTCGCTTGATGGTATTGACCTGAAAAAACTGAACGGGAAAGAGCTTTCCAGATTTAGAAATACTAAGATTGGTTTCGTGTTTCAGTTTCATCAATTATTACCAGAATTTACTGCCATAGAAAATGCCATGCTACCTGCACTTATTAATGGCAAAAGTAAGGGAGAGGCAGAGCAGCGTGCTAAAGAGTTACTATCTTTTCTAAGTTTGGATCATCGTTTAGGACACAAGCCGGCAGAGCTTAGTGGGGGTGAAAAACAAAGAGTTGCGGTTGCTAGAGCTCTGGTTAATGAACCAGCGGTTATCTTTGCTGATGAGCCATCGGGTAACCTCGATTCGAATAGTCAGGAGGAACTGCAAAAGCTATTTTTTGATTTACGTGAAGCCTTTAATCAAACCTTTGTTATTGTAACACATGATTATCACTTGGCAAAGATGTGTGACAGAATGATTGAAATGAAGGATGGCCTAATTTATAATGGACAATAATGGAGTTTGCTGAGGTAAAGGATTTCTTAGAAGAAAAGGTAATTAAATATAATCAGCCTTCTTTTATCGAGAATGATCCCATTTCTATTCCACATTTATTTACCAAGAAAGAAGACATTGAGATAGCTGGGTTTTTAACGGCTACAATTGCTTGGGGTAGGCGTGACTTAATATTAAAAAGTGCCAATTTTTTGATGCAGCTTTTAGAGCATAGTCCTTACGAGTTTCTTTGTGAGTCCAATAAAAATGATTGGGATAGGTTTGAGCGTTTCTATTATCGTACATTTTCTTCTGTCGATTGCCTTTATTTCATTAAAGCCTTAAAAGCTATATATAAGGATCACAATGGCCTTGAAGGAGTTTTTGCGAATCATTATCAACCTGGAGATATTAAACCCGTCATACAGTATTTTCGCGATGTGTTTTTAAGTTTTGATCCTCAGCAGCGCACGCATAAGCATGTTGCAAACATATTAAAAGGTGCCTCAGCTAAACGAATTAACATGTATCTGCGCTGGATGGTTAGGAATGACAATTGTGGTGTTGACTTTGGTCTTTGGAACAGCATAAAAACCTCGGATCTTATTCTGCCACTTGATTTGCACACCGGAAATACTTCGCGTAAACTTGGAATTCTTCAGCGCAAACAAAATGACATAAAAGCGGTAGATGAAGTCATGACTGTTTTAAGGCAGTTTGATTGTAATGATCCTGTTAAGTATGATTTTGCATTGTTTGGTCTAGGGGTTGAAGAAAAATTTTAGGAATGGCAAATTCATGGTTTAAATTTAAACAATTTAGTATCTCGCAAGATAAAGCGGCCATGAAGGTAGGTACCGATGGCGTTTTGCTTGGTGCATGGGCTGACGTGGAAGGTAGCCAGCGTATACTTGATATTGGTACAGGAACGGGCTTGTTAGCTTTGATGTTGGCACAGCGAAATAATGAAGCGATCATAACTGCTATTGACATCAATCAGGATGCTGTAATTCAGGCAAAAGAAAATTTTGCGAGATCTAAATGGAAAGCTTCGTTAAGTGTTGTACATGCGTCGTTAGCTGATTTTACGCGGGTAAATGATACTAAATTTGATCAGATAATCTGTAACCCGCCTTTTTTTAAAAATGCATTCAAAAGCCATAATAGCGCAAGAAATACGGCTAGGCTTAACGACAGTTTACCGTTTGATGACTTATTAAAACATGCTTGCAACTTAACCCATTTAAAAAGTAGGTTAGCTGTTGTTATTCCTTTCGAAGCAGAGCTAGAATTTATCAAAATTTCAGAACGTTATGGTTTTTTCTTAAAGCGTGTCTTACGTATTCAGCCGACGCCAAGTAAGAATTATTCTCGTTCGTTAATTGAACTGTCTAGGCAAGATGTAGGTCAAATAGAGGTAAGTCATTTAGTTGTAGAGGATAAAGGCCGTCATGGATATTCCGACGAATACATTAATCTAACAAAAAACTATTATCTCGCATTTTAGGTAGAATAAATGCGTGAATTGCGTAACTCTACTGTCATCATGCCGTAACACTCCCTACCAATCAACTAGCATAAATTATTTCATCGGAATTTACTTGTCACAAGGTGTAGTACCTTGGTGAGTCGTTATGTTTTTTTTTAATACAAATTTGTACGGATGTTGAGCTTAAATTTTCTTAAGGATATAAAAATCGGGAACAGGTTAAATTATATTCTAGGTAGTATAGTCGTAATGATTGTTGGCACTATTGGAATGTATTCATTGTACACTGAATACAAAATAATGAATGCCTCTATGGAGAGTGTGTCAGTTGAGCAAGCAGCTGATTTGAAGCGGATTGTCGATATTCAGATTACTGAAAGACAGCAGTATGTAAATGCAAGCATAAAAATGATGCAACGTATTGCTAGTTTGAAAGAGTTCAGTTTGGACCACGCCAATACGATTCAACTTGATGCGATTGATCAAAATACGGGTCAAAAGAAGAATATTAATATTGCGACGTTAAAGCATGGGGGTGAAAATATTTTTCATAATTACTCATTAGTTGATGAAATAGGGGAGCTAATAAATGGTACTTCAACTGTGTTTCAGAGAATACCAGAGGGTTACCTCAGGGTTTCAACTAATGTGCGTAAAGAAAATGGAGAAAGAGGCACAGATACTTTCATAAGCAGTGATTCGCCAGTTGCACAGAAACTGAATAGAGGAGAAAGCTATTTTGGCCGAGCTTTTGTGGTTGATGATTGGTATTTAACTGCTTATCAACCTCTTGTTATTGATGGTAATGTAGAGGGCGTGCTTTATGTTGGTGTTAGGGAGAAAGATATGGCAAGTATTAAAGAGGTTTTTCACGGCAAAAAGTACTTTGAAACTGGTTTTCCTTTTCTTGTTAATGAAGAAGGTAATTTATTGATTCATCCTTCTGAGGAAGATAAAAACGTTTTTGATGCAGATTTTTTCCAAGAGATGTTAAGCGCTCAACAGAAAAATGGTAAGATAGAATATGTGTGGCATGGTGAAGATAAAGTGCTTTATTATAGGCAGGTTGAAGCCATTAAATCATATGTAGTTATTACATTTTTAAAATCAGAGGTTAACGATTTAATCGTTAACAGTGTCTTAATGATGACACTCATTTTATTGGTGTCAATATCGCTACTTATTATTGTTATACGATTTGTAAGTCAATCTATAACAAAGCCTTTGTCACAAAGTGTTGATTTTGCACAAAAGGTGGCCAAAGGTGATTTATCAGCCAATGTGGCGATTTATCAAAAAGATGAAATTGGTGTTTTGGCTATTGCATTGCAGGAGATGATTAAAAATATTCAGCGTGTTGTAAAAGATATTACCGATGGTGCTGAGGATATTGCAACGGCTAGTCATCATGTCAGTGAAACCTCAATGCAGTTATCTAAAGGAGCCACAGAGCAAGCAGCTTCCGTTGAAGAAGTCTCTTCTACAATGGAAGAAATGGTAAGTAATATTGAGCATAATGCCCAAAATGCTCAGCATACAAAAGACATGTCACTCAATGCCTTTGTGGGTATTACAGATGTTAGTCAATCCACTATTGAATCTGTTGATGCCAATACCGAAATTGCTGAAAAAATTGTAGTAATAAATGAAATAGCACAGCAAACAAATATTTTATCTTTAAATGCTGCCGTTGAAGCTGCAAGAGCAGGTGAGCAAGGTAAAGGATTTGCGGTTGTTGCAACCGAGGTACGGAAGTTGGCCGAGAATAGTAAGGTGTCTGCAAAGGATATCATTGAGTTAGCACAGGCGAGTTTACATATTTCTAATACGGCTGGAGATAAAATGAAGGAAATAGCACCTCAGGTTAAAAAAACTTCTGATCTTGTACAAGAGATATCAGCAGCAAGTAGTGAACAACTAAAAGGGGCTGAACAGGTTAATGTAGCGATGCAGGAGCTAAATCATATAACCCAACAAAATGCTTCATCGAGTGAAGAATTGGCGGCAAGTTCTCAGCAATTAACAAGTCAAGCCGATAATTTGAAACAAATTGTATCCTTTTTCAGTAAAAGTAAAATAGAGTAGTTTTGATCATTACATTTCTTAATAAATGTGGTAATAAAATAAAAATCACTACTTTTAGGGTTGGAAAACTGGGAAGATGGTAAGAAAGAAGTATTCAGATACTGAGTTGTTAGACGCTGTGTACTCGCGAGATAGTAAGCGAATTAAGTACATCATGCAATTGGTGTGGAGTCCAGTTAAAACAATTGTAATTGAGAATAGCGGGACCAAGGAAGATGTGATGCAATTGATTCAAGATGCGTTTATTGCAATTTATTCCAAGAAAGAAAAACCTAGCTTAACAAGTAGCTTTAGTACGTATTTTGTTGCTATATGTAAGAACTTATGGTATTATGAGTTACGTAAAAGGCAGGTAAGGCCAGTTTATCAAGTACTGCACGAAGAGATACCCGAGTTGGAAAGTGAAATTCAAGAGAAGGAGCTTTACGAAAAAAGACGGTCTTTATATTTAAAGTACTATAATAAAATCCAGAAAGTGTGTCAGGATGTACTGCGATTAATGTCAATAGGATTTACCAATGAAGACATTACAACGGAGTTAGCGTTCAGTTCTGTGGCCTATACAAAGAATAGGAAATCGATGTGTAATAAAAAATTGCTGGAGATGATTAAGTCGGATCCGCAATATAAAGAGTTGAAGTATGGATTATAATAAAAAAATACTGCAATTTTTCACTGAGGAATTGAGTCAAGAAGAACGGCAAGAATTAGCACTTGAAGCAGCAAATGACTCAAATGTTGCGGAAGACTTAAAGTTGCAGCAAGAGATTTTGTATACCATTGCCAATAATACTGACGATGATTTAGATTTCAGAAAGCAATTAGAGGAAGTAGGTAATGAGTTTCTTGAAGAAGAGCATGAAGAGGTCAAAAAGCCTTCTATACGCATAAATTATTGGTTGGCGGCAGCCTCTGTTGTTGTTGTTATCGGAGTAGGAAGCTATTTAGGATTGCTAAGAGATGCCAACTACGGTGGTAGCCAGGCTTTTATTGAATACTATTCTCCTTATGGAACAGATATGACTGTGCGTGGGCATGATGAGTCAGATTTGTTTGTTAAAGCTATTGACAGTTATCAGTCAGGAGACATTACTTATGCCATAGAATCATTTGAGTCACTATCCAGTGACAATGAGGAGTTAGCGGGTTTTTTCTTGGGCCTTTGTCACATCGAGTTAGGTAACATTGAGATTGCAAAAGCTAAGTTGTTAGAGACAAAGAAGAAAGCAATATTCTACGAAGACCAGATCGATTGGTATTTAGCGCTATGCTATGTGAAGCAACAAGAATATGAACAGGCCGAATTGATGTTAACTCAAATATTAACGAGTGGAAATCAGTATGCTAGCGAGGCAAAAGAATTATTAGGAAAGCTAAAAATTTAATAACGTTTTCTTCTGTCGTATAAGTACAAGAGAAGAACGGAAAGTACAGCAAATGCCAAGAGGTAAATAAAAATACCTTTTGGCGTTTTTTGTTTCAGAGGGCTCGTGCTTCCTGATAATACATAATTCCCCCAGTAGTATGGGTGCGATTTAATAGAACCCGCAGCACCTATAAAATCCAATTTACTTTGCCGCAGTGCATCATCTTTTCGTTTGCCTGATTTTAAATGCTGATAAAAGCGACCAATTAAATCAGCTCCACTCTCATCGTTAACAGGCCATAAGGTCATAACCTGAGATTCAACTCCAGCATATGTAAAGGCACGAGCAATACTAAGTAAGCCTTCCCCCTTTATACCCTGGCCACTTCCAGTACTGCAGGAGCTTAAAACCGTTAGAGGTGATGTAATGACATAATTATAAATCTCTTTAGCTTTGAAATTACCATTTGTACTATCGCTTGAAGCAAAGACCATTTGAGAGTTGAAGGGTTGTCTTTCATCATTTAGTGAGTGCATGGCGAGGTGAAGGATGTCATTTTCTTGCAAAGAGGCAATAAAGTTCTTTTTACTAGCTTTTGCACCTGTATACGCGTCTAGTTTAAAGTGTTGATCAATAGCTTCAATTTCTTTTATTGTACCTTTTAATGGGCTTAAGACAGTATCTAGAGCAATATTATCGCTTAAGTTGATTAAATCAACCGAAGTAGCTCCCGTGTATTGAGGTGCAAAGGCCAATACTTGGTGAAAGGTTGACGGTTTTTTCTCAAAACGTGGTAGTAGAGCTGTATTGTAGGAATAGGTAATGCTTTGTTTTTTAATTAGCCATGGGTAATCTTTAAAACACGGTTTCTTCAATGAATAATCTTCTGTTAATAGCGTCTCAAATGGGAGGTAAGAAAGTTTGGCGTGGGGTACGATTATTAATTCTTTACCGTTTGTTAATTCGCTAAGGTCTTCTAATAATACTTTGTAAAGGTAATGGGCAGAAGCTGCATATGCCTGAATGGGTTCAACGGCCTTCTGCCCAATAAAGGGCGATGATAGTTCTTTGAGAACCAAATTCAGATTGCCTTTAAAGCTGTCATCAAGCACTATAATGTCACAGTGGTACCTCGTCTTACTAATTGCGAAGCGAAACAGTTCTTTATCCGTTAGATAGTAGTCTATAACAACTTGCTTAGTATTTAATTTATTTTGTATTTCATTGATATCGGTATACTGTCCTTCGTTTTTTAGTTTTTTGTAGTCGGGATATGAGTTAGCTATTACCTCATTTATACTGTCAATTTTAGCCATTTTATTACTCATGTTTTCACCAAGTTGAGCTAAAAGAAGGCTGTCGTTCTCTTCCTCAAAAAGCTGATTGGCATAACGTTGTTCGTAAAAGTCAAAGCGTTCTTTCGCATGGTTGAGCTTATTAATCAGCTCTATTGGAACACCTGAGTTGAGCTTGTACTTCTTATCACTTATTCCTTGTAGAAGAGCATATGATTTCCCCTTTTGCACATATTCAAAGGCCTTTTGGAGGTGCTTATCTTCTTGGGTTTTGTTGTACAGAGCAAAAGCGACTTTTGTGCTTAGCAGGGTAAAATCATAAAAACTTTCACCTGTCACCAGTCTATCCCGATCAAAGTTTTGTCTACTTCTTAAATATTCCAAAGCTTTGTCGGCCCTATCAATATAGGTAAGTGTTTCATTAAGGAATTCAAAGTTATTTGAGTTTTCGTATTGTTCGTATAGACATTGTGCAAGGGCAATATTTATTTTACGATACAGTTGCCCGAAGCGGCTAGATTGTCCATTGGATCGAATATCTAGTAAGTGGGGGTATTTATTCAGCATCGCTGAATTGGCCTTGGAAAGCAATGTTTTGGCCTCGTTATAATGCTTTAGTTTTAAATGGCAATATGCTTTTTCATACATATTATCCCAAATGGCATAAGTAGTGTAATTTCCATTTTCATACATTATTGAAGTTACTCTATCATAGTGGAATAGGCTTTGGTTGTATTGTTCTAGCCTAAGGTATCCCCATGCTAAATTATTCTCAAAATTAACACTTAGTGGCAAGTTTAATGTGTTATAGTACAGGTGTTTTGCGGAGTCTAGGTAGGAGTAGGCCAACTCATCTTTGTATTGCTGGGCAAGTCTATTACTTGCAGAAGTATAAGCTATCGCTAGTTGATGTTGATTTATACCTTTACATTCCTCAATAAATTTATTCATATAATAGATAGATTTTTCGTTTTGACCAAGAGTGTAGTATATACTCGATAATCTATTTAATGAATTATATCTTGTATTGAGTGTTTCCTTGTTTAATGGAATGATGGATAACGTCCTATTAGCATAAAGGATCGCATTGGTGAAATTATTTTGGTTCGCAAAATGAATTGTTAAGTTTAAGTATAGTTTGGCAAGATCTGTTTTAAAATATGGCGATTGATTGATATAAAAGTCTTCGAGTATCTTAAAATAGTATTGTGATTTATGTACGTACCCAATATCTATTAAGAAGTCAGCATAAACACTATACAGTGAATGGTTTATCGCTGATATATCTTTATTGAAAGGCAAAGAAAGGGCTTCCTTAAAGACTTGATTAGCCTTCTCGAATTGTTTGTATCGATCATACAAAGTTACCGCATATACTTCTGTCGATAGGTTAAAGTTCAGGTAGTTAGGGTAGGTTTCGATAAGTTTTTTTTCTAATTCATACGACCGTGTCATGTATTCCAACTGAATTTTTCGTTTTTCTTCATGTGAATAAATGACGGATAAGTTGTGATAGATTTTTGCTTTGATTGAGTCATGTAAAAATATGGGGTCATTTTCATTCAATAATTTTTGGAATATACTTTTAGCCTTCTTAGTATGTCCGCTATTTATCGAAAGCGTACCCTTATACAGTTGGACGTATTTGTTGAATAGATCAGAACTATTGTGATCATTAAAGTTTGAGATGAAGTCTCTAGCACTAGATAGTCCACCAACATAGGAATGGGCGAGTAATGTCTGATGAAGTAGTCTTATTTGTTCATCTGTTGACAGATTTTTTTTATTGGTGAGTAGGATTTTCTTCCCAATTTTTGATGATAATTCATAATTTCCAGCCGAAAAACACTTCTTAAAATATATTATGTTGTCATTGTTTTGTTGCGCAAATACTTTTTTTAATGGTGTTAATGTGCAGATAAACAGCAGTATGAGTGTTAGTTTGTTCATTTTTTTAAAAAAAAGTTTAAAAAAAGGTGTTACGTTTTCACTTTTCTGCAATTAACTCATGTAAACCATTAATACGATAGTGACATGAAAATCTTTAAAAAAATTGAAAAACGTGAGCAATTTAAAAAGTTCGAAGCTAAAGATACGTCTTTTCTAAAGAAGATAATCGGTGGTGAGGATAATGATACTAAAGTAATCGCTGACGACCAAAAGGTTAAGTTGTAAGGTTTTGTGCATGTCATTGTTTTGTAAGGGCCTTTGGACGGGCAGATAAAAAAGTAATGATAACGAAATATTAATAAGACTATCCCGATTAGTAGAAGTCTGAACGCAGACTGTTTGTAGGACATAAAGAAGAGTGAGGCGGTTTCCCTTCTAGATTCCCAATTCTCACCGCTCACCTTCTTTATCCTCAAATTTGTGGAGAAAGGAGAGAACGATTTGTCTAAAAACGAAGTACATAGAACCATTGCTCTGATTGATTCAGAAATACAGAGCCAAAACACAGGATCGCCTGTAGAATTAGCAGGTCGGCTGTGTATGTCCGTGCGTATGCTCTATTTTTATATTGATGTGATGACTGCTTTAGGTGCAGTAATTCAATATTCTAAAGTGAAATTAAGTTTTGAATATCTTAATAAGGGCTACTTTAAAGATGGTGTCAGATGGGAAAGGAATTTCCCCGATCAAAAGATTTCTGTTTAAAAGTACTACTCTTAAATTATCGACTGTAAAATACCAGTATCTCGAAAAAAGTACTAATTTCGAGTTATAGATTCGTGTTTTATGCCTGTCGAAACATCCAAATTAAGTCAGCGAAATAGTAAGTATAGTCATTATTCTGCTCATTATTATCGCGGACAGATGTTGTATTGGATTATACTACTGTTTGTTTTTATAAGCTTTGCACTTTTACCGATTATTAGAGTTGATGTAAGTGTTCAGAGCAGAGGTCTGGTCAGAACTAAACACAAAATTAGTGGCTTAACATCACCTGTTACTGCTAAAGTTATTCACGTTAACCTTGAAGATAATAAGGAGGTATTTAGAGGTGATACATTATTAGTTTTAGATCAAAGTGGGTTAATAAGTGAATTGAAGGTCAATCAACTTCAGGTACAACTGCAAGAATCATACTTGCAAGATCTCGGCCTATTGGCAGACGACCCGTTATGCGAAAGGCTTTCATCGCCCCTATATAATCAAGAACGCATTGATTACAGTGAAAACATTACCAAATTAGAACGTGCAGTTTCAAAATCTCGTATTAATTTTAAGCGCACTTCTGGTTTATATCTGGAAGGTGTTGTTCCTCTTAGTGCTTTTCAAGAAGACTCTTTTAAATTATATGAATTAATTGATGAATTGCAATTATTTAAGACTGCAACTCATGCTCGATGGGAAACTGAGCGACGGAATTACACCTTAGCGCTTCATGAATTAGCCGGGAAGGTAGAAAATTTGAAACATCGGATTAGACAGTGTTATATAATTGCACCTTTCCGTGGTAGTGTTATTGATTTTAGTGGTATTGCTGAAGGAAGTTTTATACCGGAGAATGACCTTATTGCCAACTTATCACCAGAAGATGATCTCATAGCTGAGTGTTATGTGTCACCAGCTGATATTGGTTTGATTAAAAACGCCATGAAAGTGCAGTTGCAAATTGATGCCTATAATTATAATCAATGGGGGTTGCTGACTGGAAACGTTGTGAATGTAGCTAATGATGTTTCTTTTATCAATGGAGCGTATGTTTACATCATACAAATAAAATTGGGTCAGGAATATCTACAGTTAAGAAATGGAATTCAAGGCCCACTGAAAAAAGGAATGAGTTTAACAGGAAGGTTTATTGTTGCTCGGCGCTCTCTTTTTCAGCTTCTATTCGATGATATGGACGACTGGCTTAACCCTAAAATTGTTAAAAGATGAGGGTTGCCATACAACAATTTGATACTACAGATTGTGGAGCAGCTTGTCTGGCTTCTGTATCGCGGTATTATAAATTGAAGCTGCCCATTTGGAAAATTCGTCAGGTTGCGGGGACGACACGTATTGGAACCAGTGCTTTTGGTATAGTAAAGGCGGCTGAGTCACTAGGGTTTGATGCTAAAGGTGTTGACCTATCTTCCGACGAGTTATTTGAAATTCCATTACCAGCTATTGCTCATTTGGAGTTAAGAAATGGTAGTCATCATTTTGTTGTTGTTTATAAAGTTAAAAAGAAATACGTAAGGGTGATGGATCCAGCAATGGGGAAATTACTTAAGATAGAAAGGCAAGAGTTTCTGAAGAAATGGACGGGTGCGGCTGTTTTAATAATACCATCAATTGGTTTTGAGAAAGGTAATAAAACAGTATCTAACTTTAGGCGTTTTTGGGAATTAATATCACCACATAAGCAAGTATTTATACAGTCTGGTTTTGGGGCGCTAGCATTTTCTATATTAGGTTTATCCACCGCTTTTTATATCCAGAAATTAACCGATTTTGTATTAGTTGGACACAATAGAAACCTCATGAATTTAATGGGGGTGATCATGTTGGCAATTCTTTTTGTTCAAATTTTATTAGGTGCTTTACAATCCTGGTTTGTTTTGCGCGTTGGGCAAAACATTGACTCCACTTTAATTTCGGGTTATTTCCGACATTTGATACGTTTACCGCAACGCTTTTTTGACAGCATGCGTGTTGGCGAATTGATATCAAGGGTTAATGATGCTGTAAAAATTCGGAATTTCATCAATCAAGTGGTCATTGAATCAGTGGTTGATGTGCTAATTGTCGCAATAGCTTTTATGGTAATGTTGATGTTTAGTTGGAAACTGGCCTTATTAGCTTATACTGTTATTCCTATTTATTTACTTGTTTTTTTTATTACCAGTGGTATAAATAAAAAGATGGAACGGAAGAAAATGGAGGAAACAGCGGAGTTAGAGATTCAACTTGTTGAAGCTTTACGTTCTGTTAAAACGATTAAACAGATGGGAGCTGAGCAGTTTTTTACTGACGAGGTGGATAACAAGCTAGGTGGCGTATTAGCACAGGTTTATAAATCGGGTAAGGTCGATTTATTCTCATCTTCAAGTATTCTTTTTATCAATCGAGTTTTAACCTTATTTGTTTTATGGACAGGTGCTAGTTTAGTTATTAAAACAGAACTTAGTGCTGGGGAATTAATGTCATTTTTTGCGATTACAGCATATTTTACCGGTCCAGTATCGCGTCTAACAGCTATTAATAAAAGTATCCACGGGGCGCTTATTGCTGTTGATCGTTTATTTGAGTTACTCGAATTAAAAAGTGAGAATAACCAGAAGGCATCAGTCGAGTTTAATAAATCCGATGTAGGTGACATAAAACTTAGTAAGGTGAGTTTCTCATACACATTAGAACAAGATCTTTTCATTGACCTTGATTTGCACGTTAAGCAGAAGCAGATATCGGTTTTTTTAGGTGATAGTGGTTCAGGTAAGTCAACAATTGCGGCTCTACTACAGGGCTTATATCCTATTGACAAGGGGCGGATCACCATTGGAGATATAGACCTTGCGTATGCCTCATTGCCACACCTGCGACGCGTGGTGGGTGTTGTACCTCAAAATATTGAATTGTTTGCAGGTAATGTAATTGATAATATTGCTTTGGGTGACCGTGAGCCTGACATGAAGAGGCTATTCAACATTGTTAACCGGCTGCATTTAAACGAAACCGTTGATAATTTACCAGAAGGATTGCACACTTGGCTGGGAGAGAATGCTATTCAATTATCTGGAGGTCAGCGACAGCGATTGGCTATTGCACGCATGCTATATCTTGATCCGCAGATTTACATTTTCGATGAAGCCACCTCGTTTCTTGATGATCGCTCGGAGGCCATTATTAAAAGATTAATACTAGACCTTAAGGCCGAAGGTAAAACCATTATTATGGTTGCACACCGAATGAGTACCATTGATATTGCCGATGATGTATTCGTTTTTAGCAAAGGACAGTTGATCCAATCTGGATCTTTCGAAGCGCTTAAAAATGATAAAGAAGGGCGACTTTATGAAATGATTCAGCACCATTCCCTATAGTGATTACTTCGAGTGGCAGGTTTTATAGTCATTTCATATGTGTAGTCTTAATTATTGTGCCATTAAGTTCTGCTCTTTTCCTTACTTTTGCATACGACTAAATCGAATCGCAAATGAAGAAAGGCTATGCATCTCATTATTGGCCCAATATTAAATTAGCAACACCAGTAGTATTAGCTCAAGGTGGACAAATGCTTGTTAACTTGGCCGATACGGTTATGGTTGGTAAAGTGGGTACCTTACCATTGGCAGCAGTTTCTTTTGCAAATAGCATCTTCATCAATATTATGGTCTTTGGCATTGGAGTTTCTTATGCCATTACACCACTTGTGGGTAAGGCCTTTGGGCGAAAAAACAAAGAAAAGTGTGCATATTGGTTTCAACAAGGCATATACAGTAATTTGATAATTGGCCTTGCTTTAACAATACTGGCTGCCTTGGTTATTTTTGTCATGCCATACATGGGACAAGACAAAGGTGTTCCTGAGTTAGCTACTCCATACTACTTGCTATTGGTTTTATCAATTTTGCCGCAACAGATTTTTAATACCTATAAGCAGTTTGCTGAGGGGCTTAGTAACACCAAAATTGCGATGGTCATCACAATAGGAGCAAATGTTTTAAACGTATTCCTTAACTATATTTTTATATATGGACATTTCGGAGCACCAGCATTGGGATTAATTGGTGCAGGTGTTGGCACATTAGTCTCACGAGTAATGATGGCCGTGGTTTTTGCCTACCTCTCACGGCAGCTATTTTTGTTTAAAACATATCGTTTCCTGAAATCAACTGGCTTTTCAAAACCAGCTTTTGCTAAAATTCTAAAATTGGGTTTGCCCATAGGTTTGCAGTCTGTGATAGAGGTTTTTGCATTTAGTTTGGGTAGTATTATGATGGGGTGGATTAATGCCGTTAGTCTCGCTGCTCATCATATTGTTTTAAGTATGGCAAGTGTTACCTATATGATGTCATCAGGTATAGGGTCGGCAACCACTATCAAGGTAAGTATTTTCAGGGGGCAAAAGATGTTTACCGCCATTAAGGATAGTGCTTATGCTTCGCTTCATATTGTGTTGGTTTTTATGACGGTTATGGGAGTTTTATTTCTGTCGATGCGTTATTACTTGCCAAGTATATTTAGTGATGATCTAGAGGTTATTAAAGTTGCTGGTGGATTAATTCTTATTGCAGGCTTGTTTCAAGTATTTGATGGAATACAAGTGGTGGCATTAGGGATTTTACGAGGGTTTGAAGATGTGGTGATACCACTTGTTGGTGCAGGGATTGCTTATATATGTATTTCTTTGCCGGTAAGTTACCTGATCACATTTGCTTTTGGTGTAGGGCCGGTAGGTATCTGGATTGGATATTTAGCTGGCTTGTCATCTGCGGGAGCTTTCTTGTTATTACGTTTTCGCTTTTTATACAATAGAATTTTAATTAAATAGAACAGAATGAAGATTGAAGCAATTGCGACAGCCCAACAAGTTATTGCTCAGCAAGTAAAAGATAAAACAGTAGTGGTGATCGATGTACTTAGAGCCACATCGGTAATGGTCACAGCTTTACACAATGGTGCCTCAGAGGTATTTCCGGTATTATCGGCAGATGAAGCTTTTAAACTGAAAGCACAATATGCTAGTGCTGTAGTGCTTGGTGGAGAACGGCACGCAGAACCGATAGATGGGTTCGATTATGGAAATTCGCCATCTTCGTATAGTGCGGATGTGGTTATGGGTAAGGCTTTGGTGATGACGACCACCAATGGAACTCTTGCAATTAATAATGCTATCTCGGCAAAAGAATTATTGGTAGCAGCTTTTATCAATGATGTAGCCATAGCTGATTATTTAACAAATAGGGAAGAAGTCGTATTGGTGTGCTCAGGTAACAATGGTCTTTACACTTTAGAAGATGCATTATGTGCAGGGCGAATCATAGCTCTGCTGAAAGAAATGAACAAGGAAGTGCAAGTGTGTGACTTAGCATTGTCCTTGGAGCAATTATACAAATCCAGTGCAGGTCAATTAATGAAGCTGGCATCTCAAGGTCACCATTATAGAGTGTTGCAATCAAAAGGATATATAAATGACCTAGAGTACTGTTTTAAAAGTAACCTGACCAACGCCATTCCTGTTTGGGAAGGACAATCATTGAAAAACAACAGCAGGCACTAGGGCCTACTGTTTCAGTTTTTAGTCAATTATTCGATTAAGAATAACATGCAGTGCTGCACCACTTAGAAGCAATACAGCAGAAAAAACCAAAGGTGTATTACTTGCTGGTGTGTTAATTGAGTATAAACCCAATACAATAACGCCTAAGATAATAAGGATAATACCGAAATTTTTTAAAAATACATTCATGGTGAAATTATTATAAGGTGTAATGTAAGATACAAATATTTTGATTTGTTGCAAACTCAATGGTTTTGTCACTTCATAATAAGTTGTTAGTTTTGAATGCGATAAAAGTAGAATGAATGGTAATGTTAGAGTGTGGGATAATAATGGTGGTTTACAATATCATATAAAGATATTTCAAGGTCATCATCACAGATGTAGCTGGATTAGCTTGTATGCTGGGCTTTAAATACCAATAAAGTTCTTATTAATATGGTTAAAACGGCATGCGTAATTAATTAGCCTAGGAAAAAAGTTGAGTCTATTCCAACCTTTTATCATTTAGTATCGTCATATGAATAGTACGTTAGTAGAGAGAGATGAAGAAATTATTACTGAAAACCATATCGTTTACATTGTTATTGCTGATGTTAAGTGCTTGTAAGAAAGAAGATTTCACCGAGCCTGTGTCAGTAAATATGGAAGTGAAGATTGCCGAAGGTTCTTCGCCGCATCTTGCTTTTAAATTGGGCGCTATGATGATTGATCAAATTGCCTTTGATGGGCAGCGCGATCAAGGGGGAGATGTGCATTTTACAACTGAGGATGGTGAAGAGATTGGCCCAATTCTGTTTCCATATAATCAAGTAGGTTATATTAAGCGATTCGATATTCCACAAGGTATTTATTCGCATATGTCATGGCATATTGAATTAGAGGATCTTGAATCTGATGATGAAGATACAGACACAGAAGAATCAGACCAAAGTTCTAATGATGTGCAAGTAAGTGAAGGAGCCTTATTAATATCAGGTGTTTATACTAAAATTGATGGTACTCAATTGATCTTATATATTATTGTTGATGAGGATGAGCAGTTTTTGATAAAGACAGAAGGAGGTGATGGGAGTAATAGTATGACATTGGTAACTGGTACCAGTTATTTAGCTCAACTTATTTTTGATCCATATTATGCGATGCAAACGGTAAGTGTTCAGTCTCTTGAGGAAGCTGAAGTAGCAGCTAATGCCAGTGAATCCTTCATTGAGATTTCGGCGAATAAGAATGAAGCATTATATGAAAACATCCTTTTTCGTTTAGGACGTTCGGCGAAGGTTGTTATTAAGTAGTTGTACACTATATATGGAGTTAGACGACGAAGCGTTGTTGGAAGGGTGCAAGAAGCACCAGCGAAATGCACAAGAGCAACTTTACCGGAAGTATGCCGGAGCAATGCTGCGCGTATGTTTGGCTTATGAGCCTGATCGTGACGAGGCGAAGGATATTTTGCAAAATGCTTTTTTAAAAGTGTTTAGAAATATTGAAGTTTACAACGGGCAAGGAGCTCTGAAAGCATGGATTAGGCGCATTATTACCAATACAGCTATTGATGCCTATCGTAAAAAACAACAAAACCAAACCTTAAGAATTGATGACTTGGGAGAGCATGCAGAATTGGCGGCTGATTCTTCAGATCCTTTGGTTTGTCAAGATTTACTTAAACAAGTGGAACAATTGCCCGATGGGGCAAGAATAGTTTTTAATTTGTACGCCATAGAAGGGTATACACATAAAGAAATTGCAGAGAAACTAGATATAAGTGAAGGGACATCAAAATCACAACTTAATAGAGCCCGTAAGCTTTTGAATGAACAATTAACCAGTGTGATTTAATCGGGATGCGCGAACAGGACTACCATAACAAATATCGCGAGCAACTTGAGCAAAATGCTGAAGGGGCGCCTGATGATGTGTGGAATAACATTTCTTCGCAGCTGGATATGGATGCTTCAGAGATGCGCTTAGATGATCAGGAGCAGGAATTATTGGATGATGTATGGGGTAATTTGCAAAATGAATTGGACGTTGATGAGGTTTGGGGGAAAATTGATCATACGCTGGATAAGAACCGAAAAGGTATTTTATTTCATAAATATCGCCGTGGAATAGCAGCGGCAATTATACTGCTTATGGTTGGGCTAACAGGAGTAATGCAAATGCTTACTGGCGAAACTGAGCAGACCTATAGTGCGATTGAGCTTTCTTCAAAAGAATATAAAGGATCACCTGATTCCATTGCAAAGAGAGATAATGTTATAAATCCACAAATGCCTCCTATAACCAAATCAGCTGGTCGTAATTGGCAAGACCTGGCAAGGTCTATACCGAATAAAATTGTAAATGATAGTGCTGTTGTTAACCATCAAATAAATGGTAGGACAGCTTCTGCAGATGTGCCAAATAATCAGGGCATCGATAATGCTAACTTACTACAAAATGAGCCTGATGTAAAAGCGAATGAACTGCACTCCCCCAATGTAGAAAGCAGGACACTAGCGAGTTCCCCGACATATACATCAGGCTCTTTTAGAATACCTATTGATGATGAGGCTTTAAAAGGGAAGACTGCATTTGTAATTCAAACTCACGACTATAAATTAGAGCCAACTCTTGTGTTGCCCGACAATAAGATTGTTGACAGCGATTGGATATCTGCTTTTAAAGCAACTTATCCGATAAAAGAAAATGATGTTTTGGCTTATGATAGAAAAGATAGTAGATGGACAACAGGAGTAGTTACTTCAATTAAGAATTCCTACTTGCTTAATGCCGAAACCATGGATGGTTTTTCGTCATCAGGTATGAATGAAAGTAAAATGACGGTGGTGCCAGAGTTTGGCTTAAATGTGCAATATGCCATAAATCAACGCTATATTTTCGATACCAATTTATTCTTTTCTTCAACTTCGAAGCAGAATTCCAATACATATAAGCATGGTGAGTATATCTCTAAAAACCTACAACTTAATTATATTGCAGGAGAATTCGCCCTTAAGCAAAATGCAAAGCACAATATATTTGGAAGCGAAAAGATTATAAGACGGAACGTCGCTGGTGTTTATGTTGCACAACTGCAATCAGCTTCAGAAACATTAGTGAGCGATGCGGAAGATGTAGCATCAAAATATGCAGCATTAGATTATGGCATTATCGTAGGACAGGAGTTTGAATTACGATCTAAGGGCCCTGTTAAAGTTTCCACGGGACTTACCGTTAAATATGGATTGCCCAATGTGTATACGGGCGATAATACGGTGCCAAGTAATTTCAATAAAACGCATAATGCTTCTGTAGAATTTCGTATTGGAATTGCCTATCGCTGGAGTACCAAAGTGGGTATCGATCATTATTTGGGGTTTTTCAACAAACGTATTAAATAAGGTTAATAGGCATTTTCTACAGTTCATCTTAATGCTTTTTCAACAAAAGGTCTATCAATAAATCAATTATCATTGCTAAGTCTTCGCAGAATTGTAAACACTTACTTAAAAATAATTTAAGGAGTTTTGCAAGTTGCGTTCATTCCTCTAATGGTTCACCAATTCATCAGGTAATAGATAGGACTTTCCTCCATTTTTAAAGGTTCTATAATTCCGATACTTTACACGTTTTCTTTTTACCACAATCATATAACGGGTAAAAATAATGCTGTTTTTATTTTTTATGGAAAAATTATTCGCGAAGCAAGTGACTGTATATCAGTGTTTCGTTGTTTTATATTGAAGAAAAGTTTAAAAAAAACCAGATGTATTCCAACCATCAGATAATTATCTACGTCATGAGAGTATAGAAAAGAAATAAACGTATTAATAACAAATAACCTAAAAGTTATGAAACTATTTAAAAACCTATTTTTAGTAGCCCTTAGTATTGGCGTTTTAGCAAGTTGTAACAAAGATGATGACAATAACACTAGCCGTGTTAATGTTGCTTTAAAAACAACAAC
>Ga0193951_1000342_pt1 | contig 21929 bp, 21 predicted proteins | sample BB_2_MG_FD_140370 | JGI IMG/M metagenome (GOLD analysis project Ga0193951, IMG submission 140370) | Microbial mat bacterial communities from the Broadkill River, Lewes, Delaware, United States - BB_2_MG | ecosystem: Environmental > Aquatic > Freshwater > River > Microbial mats | place: USA...
CTTAAAAAAGATTCAGCAAACTATGTTCAGGCGTATGTAGAGGCAAAAGGATTTGCTTTGATGCCATTTTTATTCGATAGTTCAAAAGTATTAGACATTAATGCTAAAAGTGAGGTGACTACAAAACCTCAGCATTTTATGTTTGATGTAACTAAACATAAGTACGTAATAGAAGCTCAATTGGGTAGCGCGTACGATGTGATTTCTTTGATGCCAGATACTCTTTTAATCGGGTATTCTAAAAGAGCATCAAAATTTGTTCCTGTACACTTTAAAAGTGCTATTAATTATGCAGTAGGGTATGATTTAAAAGACAGTTTTCAGTTAAATATAGATAGCGTAAAAGTGGTTGGTTCTCAAGAGGTGGTAGATACCATGACTTCAGTATCTACGGAAACGTTATCTCTAAATGACCTAAAAAGTGACCTGAATAATATTGTAAGACTAGATATTTCTAAATATAAAAATATCGACGTTTTTCCAAAAACGATTGAAGTTAAAGGAGAAGTCGTACGTTTCACAGAAGGTACCATAGAAGTCCCAATTGTTATAACTCATAAATCAAAAGATGTGATAATTAATTACTTTCCTAAAACGGTTACACTTTCATATTACGTAGACTTGGAAAATTATAATAATATAGAAACTTTAGACTTTAAAGTAGAATGCGATTTTTCAGAAATAGAAGCTGATCAGACATTTTTACTACCTAAGGTCACGAAAAAACCAGATTTTGTAAAGCATATTAATATCAAGCAAAAACAAATAGATTTTATAGAATTATAATATGGTAGTAGTAGGATTAACAGGTGGTATTGGCAGTGGTAAATCTACAATTCTAAAATATTTCAAGTCTTATGACATCCCTGTATATATAGCAGATTCCGAAGCCAAAGCCTTAATGAATCGTTCTAAAGTAATACGACGTAAACTCATAGAGCTCTTTGGTGAAAAAGCTTATGTAGATCAGACTTTAAACAGACCTTATTTAGCTTCAAAAATCTTTAATGATAAGACGTTACTTGCAAAAATGAATGCCATTGTTCATCCTAAGGTAGCTTCACATTTTAAAAGATGGCTCAAGCAACAAGATGCAGATTACGTAATAAAAGAAGCTGCTATTATTTTTGAAAATAACCTTCAAGACCAATATGATTATATTATTACTGTCGTTGCAGACGAAGAGCGACGCATACAACGGGTTATGGAACGCGATAATGTATCTAAAGAAAAAGTAGAGGTTGTGATAAAAAATCAATGGTCTGATGCCAAAAAAATAGAAAAATCTGATTTTGTGATAGTTAATAATAATCTACAAGAAGCTAAAGAACAAGCGAGGAATATTCATAATAATCTACTTAAAATATTAAATCACTAATAATTTAACTTCATTTGTTAACGTTAGGTTAAACCTAATTTATACTAAATGTTAAAATGTTAAATTTGACTGATGGGCAAAAAGCTATTTGTGTTATTGGTAATTCTAATGAGTTTATCACTTATAGGTATAATTTTTGTACAATTATTTTTTATAAACAATAGTTTAGAAAATGAGAATAAGAATTTTACCTTTAGTGTAAAACGGTCCTTAAGTTTGGTATCTAAAGCTATTGAAGATTACGAATATCGTGATTATTATATGAAGCTTCAGCCTTACTTAAGTAAAGATAATAAGGCGGATTCTGCTATAATTAAGCAATTATTTATAGCTACTGAGGATGACGATGCTGGTAAAACTATTATTCACCGTAACACCGTTTTAGAAGAACGCTTTAAGGTGCCATCATTGTTCTTTGAAATTGATGCTGATAGTTTTAATATTAGTAAACTTTCTAGTGAGCGTGTTACCGAAACCTACAATAATACTAGTATTGATGGGAATAGACGTATGGATCCAGAAACTCGATTGCGAGAGTATTCTTCGTTAACAGGTTTAGAAAAGCAAGTGTATGATGATACATTTAAGGCATTGTTAAAGGATAAACCTGTTTACAAACGTGTCTCAGTAGCACAAGTCGAAAATTTATTAAGAAGAGAACTTAAGTCTGAAGGGATTGATCTCAATTTTGAATTTGCGATTTATGATGATGACTTAGCAACGAAGGTGAAAACCGAAAATTTTGAATTCCTAGATGAAAGTGCTTACGGTGTTAAAGTATTTTTAGATAATAATAAAGAAAGCAGTTATAATCTTTGGATAGATTTTCCGGAGAGAAAAAAATACCTTTTCTCTTCAATATTATGGATGATTGTGCTCTCAATAATATTTACAAGTATTATAATTATCGCCTATACGAGTGCTATTTATCAGTTAATAAGACAACGTCAAATATCTCAGATTAAGACCGACTTTATTAATAATATGACGCACGAATTTAAAACACCAATTGCAACGATTAATTTGGCTTTAGATTCTATAAAAAATCCTAAAATACTTAACGACCAAGAAAAGGTTTTACGTTATTTAGGAATGATAAAAGATGAAAATAAACGTATGCATGCGCAAGTAGAAAATGTATTGCGTATTTCTAAATTAGATAAAAACGAGCTTAACATTAGTAAAGAGCGTTTAGATATGCACGATTTGGTAGAAGATGCCGTAACGCATGTAGAACTAATTGTAGAAGACAGAAATGGTTACGTTAAAACACATTTGAATGCCAATCAGACATCAATTTTAGCAAACGATACACATTTTACAAATGTAATTGTTAACATATTAGATAACGCTATAAAGTATTCGGATGAAGCACCAAAAATAGATGTATATACCGAAAATGTAGGACATAATATAATTATAAAAGTAGCAGATCAAGGTAACGGAATGTCTAAAGCAGTTGCTAAAAGAGTGTTTGAAAAATTTTATAGAGAACACACAGGAAATGTACATAATGTTAAAGGTCATGGGCTAGGTTTAGCTTATGTAAAGAAAATAGTAGATGATCATCAAGGTCATATATCAGTAGAAAGTGAAAAAGGAAAAGGCAGCACTTTTATTATAAAGATGCCGTTAATATCATAAAATTGAATTATGGAAGAACAAAACAAGAAAATTCTTTTGGTTGAAGACGATCCAAATTTTGGAACTGTTTTAAAAGATTATTTAATGATGAACGACTACGACGTGGTCCATGCCAAAAACGGGATGGAAGGTTTTGAAAAGTTCAAGAAGGACGATTACGATTTATGTATCTTAGATGTTATGATGCCTTATAAAGATGGTTTTACACTTGCCAAAGAAATCAGAGAAAAAAATGAAGATGTTCCAATTATATTCTTAACGGCTAAAGCCATGAAAGAAGATGTTCTTAAAGGGTATAAAGTTGGTGCCGATGATTATCTAAATAAGCCTTTTGATAGCGAAGTATTATTAATGAAAATTAAAGCTATCATGCAACGTAAAGCTAAAGATACGGTTGCAGATAGTAAACAATTTGAATTTAAGATTGGTCGTTTCGATTTAAACTCTAAACTACGTTTCTTAAAGTTTGATGGGGAAGAACCTTCAAAATTATCACCAAAAGAAAATGAATTGTTACGTTTGCTAGCGTTGCATGAAAATGATTTAATGCCAAGAGAATTAGCATTAACAAAAATCTGGAGAGACGATAACTATTTTACATCTAGAAGTATGGATGTGTATATCGCTAAATTACGTAAATATTTAAAACCAGATCCTAATGTTGAAATTTTAAACATTCATGGTGAAGGCTTTAGGTTAGTAGTGAACAACAAATAAGTTATATTTTAACCATATTGAAAAATCCAGCATTATAAGCTGGATTTTTTTATGTCTAAATTTCGCTAAATATCGAGTATTACTATTGTTAAGAGAGAATAATAGTTGAGTTTAAATAAGGTAAAAACTCAAAACAGACTAAAGTTTTAACTGCATTTAGTTTTAATATAACTGATGACGTCTTCAGCATCGGATTTATAGTCAAACCACTTAATATCTTGATCTTTTCTAAACCAAGTGAGTTGTCGTTTTGCAAAACGTCTGGTATTCATTTTAATTTCAGAAATAGCATCTTCTAAACTAGATTCTTTATTAAAGTATCTAAATAACTCTTTGTATCCAACCGTATTTAGTGCATTGAGATCCTTAAACGGTAATATGGCTTTAGCTTCGTCTATTAAGCCATTGGCAATCATAATATCTACACGTTTATTAATTCTGTCATATATTAAAGCTCTATCAGCATTGAGACCAATTTTTATAGTTTTAAAAGGTCTTTGTTTGTTAGAATCTGTAAGAAATGATGAGTAAGGTTGCTCAGTGCCGATACAAATCTCTAAAGCTCTAATAACACGTTTAGGATTGTCTATTGCAATGGTATTATAGGCTTTAGGGTCTCGTTTTTTTAGTTGTTCTAGCAGCGGATTTAAGCCTTCATTTTCAAATAGAAGATTAAGTTCAGTTCTGATATTTGGGTTCACTTCGGGAAAATAGTCTAAACCATTAGTTACGGCTTTTACATACAATCCTGATCCACCAACCATAACCACTGTATTATTTGTCTGGTGTAATTCTTCAATTTTAGAAATTGCATCGCGTTCAAAATCGCCAACATTGTAGTCTTCTTGTATTGAGATATGCTGAATAAAATGATGTGGAGCTGCACGTTGTTCTTCTAAAGAAGGAACCGCTGTACCAATAGCCATCTCTTTATAAAACTGACGTGAGTCTGCAGATATTATAGCGGCATTAAAATGTTGTGCCAACTTAATACTGAGAGCTGTTTTTCCTATCGCTGTAGGACCAACGATAGATATAAGAATGTTTTTATTAATCATTGATGTAATTTATGACCACATTTATGGCAAAAATCAGCACCATCTTGATGCTTTGTGTTTAAGCAATTAATACAACACTGCGAATTCATATGTAATTCTACATTTTCAGGAAGATCCCCAGTATTTGGCCCTTTTGTTTGTGGGATATTGTTATTGTCGTTATATTTTAGACTACTTTTAGCGTACTCTGCGGATACAATTCCTGTTGGGACCGCAATAATACCATAACCTAAAATCATTATTATTGTAGTAATAAACTGACCTAGCGGTGTTTGTGGAGCGATATCACCAAACCCAACTGTCGTTAACGTTACAACACACCAATACACACTTTTTGGGATATTATCAAATCCATTGGCTTCACCTTCCACTAAATACATTATGGTACCAAACACAATAGAAGAGACCATCACCGCAAATAAAAACACCATAATTTTAACACGACTAGCTATAATTGAATCTTTAAGTTGATTTGAAGCTCCTAAATATCGTGCTAATTTTAAAATCCTAAATACCCTTAGAAGTCTGAGGGCTCTTAAGGTAACTAACGCTTGAGCTCCACCACCAAATAGGATGGCTAAATACATAGGTATCGTTGAGAGAAAATCAATGATGCCAAAGAAACTGAAAACGTATTTAAATGGTTTTTTTACAGAAATAATCCTTAATAGATACTCAATAGTAAACAAGACAGTAACAACCCATTCTCCAATATATAGCAGTCTATGGTATTCTCTGTCGATACTAACCACACTTTCTAGCATCACCAAAACAATACTCAGTAGTATAAATATGAGTAAGAGTACATCAAAAAGTTTTCCGGAAGGAGTGTCAGCCTCATAGATCACTTCGTGAAGTTTGGTTTTCCAAGTATGATTTTGATTTGGTTCCATATTCTAAATGTACGAAAAGTTAAGTTATAGTTTTTCTAAAATAATAACCGAAAAGGCGTTAAAGAGTGTTTATTCAAAGTTTACATTAGTTCAATAATTTTGAGTCTTTTATTTCTTCTCATATAACTTTGAATAATATGTTGCGTATCTCTATTATTTTCCATGGGTGTAATTAATGATTTAAGAATCGTTCGGTTATGTATCTGATGATTCAAATCAAAATAACCCATACCTTTAAAAACGCCGTTTTCTATTAAGAATACACTCTTTTCTTCTATGGTTCTGCCTTTGTCAATTATAAGCATATCTTTCTTAGCGTAACTATACTTGTTTATTAAAGCTTGTACTTTCTCATTGTATGTGACCACAGGTTCTTCATTAATGCAAGCACCATTACATTCCTTTACTTCGTATTTAAAACAACTGGTTTTTGTGTCATATAAATCTGTAAGTTTCTGACATAGATTAAAGGACTCAGCAGCTTTAAACATAAATTGCTTTCCGCTACCTCTGGTATTAAAAGTGGTAATAGGCGTGTCGTCTCTACTCGATTTGTCGATAAAAAGATTGATGTAACCATTTTTATCTATGGTTTGATAAAGTGCATGGGTAAATATAGTACGTCGTAAAGCTCTATTAAAAATTGGTTTATTTGCTTTTATTTCAGCACTTTCTTTTAATAAGGCTGCCAATTCACTTCCTGTTTTTTCGTAAGTGACAGAACTCACTAACCTCTGAATTTTCTTAGACTTAGAGTTTTTGCCTGTGAAGTGTTGTACTATCCGTTTTCTTATATTTTTGCTTTTACCTATATAAATTATATCTCCATCCGCATTATAAATGTAATATACACCAGTTTCAGAAGGTAATTGTTCTATAATTTCTTTAAGATTTGGTGCTATTTTAGATTTTTGCTCAACCTTAATGGCATCTTTTACAATAACCTTATCTAGATCTTTACTGAGTAACATTTTAAACAGTTTTACCGTAGCTATGGCATCTCCACTAGCTCTATGTCTATCACTCATAGGAATACCTAAGGCACGCGTAAGTTTTCCTAAACTATATGAAGGCATATTGGGAATAAGTTGCTGAGAAAGCTCAACTGTACAGAGTGTTTTTCGTTTAAAAGGAAATCCTAATCTTTTAAATTCGGTTTTAAGTATTCTATAATCAAATGATGAATTGTGGGCTACAATTATGCAGTCTTCGGTAATCTCAACAATGCGTTTAGCGACTTCATAAAATTTAGGTGCATTTTTAAGCATGTTGGCATTAATACCTGTGAGGTTGACTACAAAAGGTTGAATTTCGCGTTCTGGATTGACCAAAGAGATAAATTGATCTGTAATCTCATGCCCATCAAAGCGATAAATTGCTATTTCGGTTATGCCTTCTTCATTAAATTTTCCACCTGTGGTTTCTATGTCTAATATTGCGTAGATAGTAGTATTGTTTTACGTATTTCTAAATAATTAAAGCTGATCTTTTTAACTGAAATTCAACTTTTTGATCTGTTTCTCAGGGCAACATGTTAATTGTAATTTCTATATCCAAATATACTACTTCCAACGCGAACCATTGTACTTCCACAATCTATTGCTAACTTATAATCACCACTCATACCCATGCTAATAATATTAATTTCTGGCTGAATGGTTTTAAGTTCTGTAAATGTGTGTTTTAGAAATTTGAATTCATTTTCAACCTGTGTCATATTATCGGTAAAAGTGGCCATTCCCATAACACCTTTAATTTTAATATGAGTTAAACCTGAAAATTCATCGGACTGTAAAAGGGTAGAAGCATCCGCTGCAGACATACCAAATTTACTGTCTTCTTCTGCGATTTTAATTTGAAGTAAACAATCGATGATTCTTTGGTGTTTCTTAGCTTGTTTATTAATTTCTTTTAATAATTTAAAGCTTTCAACGCCATGTATTAGGCTAACAAATTCTGCCATATATTTAACCTTATTCCGCTGCACATGTCCAATCATATGCCATTGAATATCTTTGGGCATCTGTTCATATTTTTCTGCCATTTCTTGGATTTTATTTTCTCCAAAAATGCGTTGCCCAGCGTTATATGCTTCCATTAGGTCACTGACTGGTTTGGTTTTAGAAACAGCAACTAATGTAACGTCTTTAGGTAGGGTTGATTTTATCTGTCTTAAGTTTTCTGTTATGCTCATGGCTAATGTGTTGTTCGCTATTTAAAACTAAATATCTCATTATTTAGTCTAAAAACAAGGGGTAAATTCCTTTTTAATATTCATAAATAGTAATTCCACTTCTTAATTTCGGTAAAATGTATGTACTCTTTGGAGGCATGGTTAATCCTTCGTCTGCAATTTGTTTCATTTGCTCAACGTTAGAAGGGCACATCCCAAAGCCAACTGTAAACTCACCACTATCTACACTTGTTTTTATAGTAATCATATCGTGATGACCATTAACGTACGAAATACGATTATCGTTACGTAAATCGCTAATTCCTAAAATAGGTTGAAGTATGGTTTTATAAAGTAATTGTGCGTCTAATGCATCTAAGGACGTTTTAAATGTATAACAGGTTTTACGTAAATAAAGCGAATAGAATTCACCATCTAAATACATACTAAAATGATGTGATTTTGAAGGTTTATAGGGCATTGACCCTCTATTTTCTATTCTGTAAAACGCATCTAATTTAATTAGAAACTCTTCTTTTGTTAATCCATTTAAGTCTTTTATCAATCGATTAAATTCGTGAATCACTAAATCCGATTCAGGAATGAGATATGACATAAAAAAATTATAAGATTCAGTACCGTTATGCTCTGTATTTTTTACTTTTTCATCTTTATAAAGCAAGTATGAGGATGCAGATCTGTGGTGACCATCCGCAATATAAATGGTGTCCATTTTTTTAAACTCACTTTGAATAGTCGCAATAGTAGGTCCATCATCTATTTTCCATAAATAATGAGTGTCTCTATAGGTCATTGTAAACTCAAACTCTGCATACTTTGTATTTTGAACATCGTTTATAATTTGAGCAATTAAGGCATTATCCGGATAAGTTAATAAAACGGGTTCTGCGTTAAAACCCACTGTTTGTAGGTAGCTTTTAAAGGTTTCTTCTCGATGAGATATCGTATCTTCATGTTTTTTTATGATATCCTTTTCATAATCCTCCGCACTGGTGGCTGCGACTATGCCGTTGAATTCTTGTCCGTGTCTATTAACTATTTTATATACATAGAAAGATGGTTTTTCATCTTTAACAAATACACCATCTTCCTTAAATTCGAGATACCTGTTTTTTACCAATTTATAGCGTTCTTCGCCAGTAACTTCTTGGTCGTATTTATACCCAGGGTTTACAATATGTAGAAAGCTGTATGGATTATAGGCCATTCGAGACTCGCGCTCATCAACAGTATAGCTTTGATAAGGGCGTGCAGCCACTAGGCCAACAATAGCTCTCGTTGGCTTTACAGCTTTGAATGGTATTATTTTGGGCATAATTAAGTGTTCAATGTTTAGTAACCAAAGTTCAGTAGCTTCAAATTTTTTGAAACCCGAATTTCTTTGGGTCTTAAATCATATAGTTTTCTATTTTGTAGAGTTTGATCTGTGAGTTCATTAAATTGTTTTGGACTAATATACTTAGATGCTAAAGAAAACTCTAACCGAGTTTGTGTGTCAGGATTTTTAGTATCACAGTCCGTTAACTTATTTATAAAATGGTTTGGGTAAAGACGATTTCTAAATGCTTCTATCATGTTTACAGAAACACTTCTTGAAGAACGTCTTATTTGTTCCGTTAAATAATAGGTCTTTTCTTTTTGAAATAAATTGGATACGTCCAAAATTTTTATAGCCAAATCAAATCCTTTGTGATAGCCAAGTAAATCTTGAAAATTTCAAAAATTAATTTATGAAATTCTATAATGAATAAACATACATCTTACTAACCACTAACTATTTCAAAAACTGCCCAGCAACCTTCTCAGCTTTTCTACTCTCAGCGTAGTCGTAGAATCCCTCTCCAGATTTCACACCTAATTTTCCGGCCATTACCATATTAACTAAAAGCGGACAAGGTGCATATTTAGGGTTTTTAAAGCCATCATACATTACATTTAGAATAGATAAACAGACGTCTAAACCAATAAAATCTGCCAATTGTAATGGTCCCATAGGATGTGCCATACCTAATTTCATTACTGTATCAATTTCTTTAACACCAGCAACACCATTGTAAAGCGTTTCAATAGACTCATTAATCATGGGCATTAAAATTCGGTTTGCAACAAACCCAGGATAATCGTTAACTTCGGTTGGTACTTTACCTAAGGTTTTAGAAAGTTCCATAATAGTTGAAGTAACTTCATCACTAGTATTATAACCTCTAATAATTTCTACCAATTTCATAATTGGCACCGGATTCATAAAGTGCATACCAATCACCTTATCTGGTCTTGATGTTACTGCAGCAATTTGAGTAATGGAGATTGAAGACGTATTTGTTGCTAAGATGGTGTTTTCATTGCAAACCTCGCTAAGTTGTTTAAAGATTTTTAGTTTTAAGTCAATATTTTCCGTGGCAGCTTCTACTACCAAATCAGCATTTTTAACTCCGTCTTTAGTGTCAGTAAAGGTTGTAATGTTTCCTAAGGTTGCAGTTTTATCAGCATCGCTAATTTTTTCTTTAGCAACCATACGATCTAAGTTTTTTGCAATCGTGTTCATACCACGTTGTAAAGAGGCTTCGCTGATATCTATAAGTTGTACGTTAAAACCAGATTGTGCAAATGTGTGTGCAATGCCATTTCCCATGGTTCCTGCACCAATTACTGCTATATTTTTCATTAAAAGTTTTTATTTTTTCCTGTGAAAAACAGGAGGTTGTTATTCTTAAATAGTTTTATGCTTTAGTAAGATTTTCCGCGTAGAGGCAATTAAAATTGATTGATAATCATATTGGCTACGCGCAATGCTTCAGTACCATCATGTAATGTTACAATGGGTTTTGTATTTGAAGTGATTGCATGTGCAAATGTTTCAAGTTCATCTAAAATAGCGTTGTTGTTCGCTATATCTGGATTATCAAAATAGATTTGTTTTTTTATGCCTTCTGCATTTTGTAGAATCATATCAAAATCACCAGGATTATCTGGTGCATCTTTCATTTTTACCACTTCACATTTCTTTTCTAAGAAATCTACAGAGATGTAGGCATCTTTTTGAAAGAAACGTGTCTTTCTCATATTCTTTAAAGAAATTCTACTCGCAGTTAAATTAGCGACACAGCCATTTTTAAATTCAATCCGTGCATTGGCAATATCAGGAGTTTCACTAACTACAGATACTCCACTGGCAGAAATATGTTTCACAGGAGATTGAACCACACTCAGAATAATATCAATATCATGTATCATTAAATCTAACACTACAGGTACATCGGTACCACGAGGATTAAATTCCGCAAGTCTATGACATTCAATAAACATTGGATTGGCAATTTGTTCTTTTACACCAATAAATGCAGGATTAAAACGTTCTACATGGCCTACTTGTCCTTTTACTCCGTGTTCGGCGACAAGAGTTCTAATCGTTTCTGCTTCTTCAACCGTATTGGTAATAGGCTTTTCAATAAAAATATGTTTTCCTTTTTTTATGGCTTGTTTGGCACAATCATAATGAGAAAGAGTAGGGGTTACAATATCAACGACATCTACCGCATCTATTAATTTATCTATAGAATCAAAATAGGTATAGCCGAATTCTTCAGCCACGCGTTTGGCATTTTCGGGATCTGCATCGTAAAAACCGATAAGATCATATTTTTGAGATTGGTTAAGAAGTCTTAAATGAATTTTACCAAGGTGACCAGCACCAAGAACACCAACTTTGAGCATGTTTTTCTGTTTTTAACAAAAATAGTCGTTTTCGTTTAGAAATTGAAAAAAGAAAATATAAAATACTGCGAAATTACTAAGCTTTTAAAATTGAGAAGAGAATGGTTTGAGCAAGAAAAAAACAAGACCTTTCATTTTGAAGTTTGAAAGTTTTTGAACTATTTTTACCTTAAACTAAACTACGCTTTGAAAGATACATTTAAGCATCAAGGGATGCGCCAACAACTGGTTGAAACTCTAATTAATAAAGGTATAAAAGATAAAGCCGTTTTAAAAGCGGTCGGAAAAATTCCGAGACACTTATTTATGGATTCTGGGTTTATAGATCATGCGTACCAAGATAAAGCGTTCCCAATTGCAGCAGATCAAACTATTTCGCAACCTTACACTGTAGCTTTTCAATCTGAATTATTACGAGTAAAACCAGGTGATAAAGTCCTAGAAATTGGTACAGGTAGTGGCTATCAAACGGCGGTTCTGTTAGAATTAGGTGCTAAAGTGTACAGTATTGAGCGTCAGCAAGAGTTATTTAAAAAGACGTCTAAATTTTTACCTAAAATTGGTTATAGAGCCAAAAGTCTCATTTTTGGTGATGGTTACAAAGGCATGCCAGTTGAAGCACCATTTCAAAGCATTATTGTAACGGCTGGTGCTCCTTTTGTTCCTAATCCGTTATTAAGTCAATTAGCCATTGGTGGTCGTTTAGTGATACCTGTAGGAGATGACGTCCAAGTGATGACCTTATTTATTAGAAAAGGCCCTAAAGAGTTTGAAAAACATGAGTTTGGAGACTTCAGATTCGTACCCATGTTAGAGGATAAAAATTGAATAAAAAAGGAAAGTAATTTAGAACAAAGTTATCATAATAATAACTCCCAAAACATATCGCAAAAGCCATTGTTTTGGGAGTTGTTTTTTTATCTAAATTAACTTATTTGATAATTTGATGCGACCAACTGGCACCACTAATATCTGTAATCCTTAAGTTGTAAGTACCATCTGGTAAAGGCTTAGTTTTATAAGTGTTAAATTTTAAATTTGCCTTAGCGCCTAATGGCACAATTAAGCTGTGTTTACCAGGTTTAACTTTAGCGATATAGTAATTATTAATAGTATGGTCTGGTAAGTTTGCTAAATCATTTTGTGTGTAATTCAAAATAATATTATTTTGAGCATCTGTTAGTTGTATGCCAATAATCCAAGCGCCGTAAACATCAACACCTTCAACTCTAAAGACATCGAATGAAAGTCTGTTGTTATCCAATTTACCTGCTGTAATTTCAAGTTTAGGTTTTACTGATTTATTATGTAATGTTCCCCATAATCCTCCATGAAACACCTGATTTGTATACAGTGTTAATCCAAAGATGAAGAAAGAACCAATAAGTACCAACTTTGAAAAATGATGATTTTTTATAGGTATAATTCCAGATCCTAACCAGGCAAACCATGGCTTTTTAGTAAAATTCACCGATTTGTTTATTAGGTATTGGTCTAAGGAAAAGCGACCACTTCCTGTTAAAAATAGTAAGAATCCTGTGGCAATACCTAATACTCCAATTTGCCACTCGTCTAAACATGTGGTTCCAATCCAGCCAGAACCTAATAATATGCCCATGGCTAAACCAAAGACACCAATACTCATTAATCTTGTAAAAAGTCCGAATATAATGAATAAACCTACGATGCCTTCAATAATGGTGAAAGCTACCATGTTATACCATAATATATCTGGGTTTTCAACCAAATATTGAATGATGGGTTTAATCCCTAAAGCATTTGGGAGAAAGTGATTGAATTTTATGCCAATATATCCGGCGAGTTCTGGGTCTAGTTTATCGGTTAAGATGGTGCGTCTGAAAAATGCAGAAAAATAGGTCCATCCGATGACCATTCTAATGGCTAAGGCTAAAAAGCCTGAGTCGTTTTTAATATGTAATTTCATTTTTTAATATCTATATATGTTATTAATTTTCTAGGATCTAGGTTGATTAGATTAAGATTGAAGAAAATTAATTATAGATATGCCTTATTGTTTTTAAAGAGAATATAATAAGGTACTAATGGCGGGATTTCATCTCTAGCGCTATAGTATTGTGTGATTGGTCTATCTGAAAGTTCAATAGTATGCGTATTGAATAGTAATTGTTTTACTATTACAATTTTTGAAAGTTGAAAATTAAGGTTAGATGTTGCAATTACTCTTTCAGTATCTAAAGAAATATCACAAGTGCTATTTTTTAAAGACGATACACTCTTATTTGAAACTTCTGTTTTTATAGTTTCAAATACCTCTTGAATAGAATTTCTAACTTTACACGGTGAAAAAACCAATAGCACAACTAGTCCAATTAAAGATAGGATAGCGGTAAGCTGTTTTAGTTGATTTAAAAATTTCACTTTACAAATATGGAATTTTCGTGTTTAGAATTATTTAAAAAAGTGTTAATTGTTGAATGGCATCAAATAACCTGAGTTTTCTATACAATTTCATTCGATTTTAATGAAATTCACGCGAGCAGACGAAAAGATACTCTTTTAACTATTGCTTAGGGAGATAAGTTTCAGGAATAGAAATTTCTTTCGATTCTTGTTTCCAATATAAGTTTATAATCCACCAACGGTTACCATCATTAAATAGTTGAATACTATTTATGCCACGCATCATAGGTTTGTCATCGTCTTTACTTTTGTAAGATTCGTAAGTACTAAAAACATGGGCAAAATTTCCGAAAGTTTGTGTTTCGCGTTGTATTTCTATTTCATGAAAGCCATTATTTACTAACCATGGTCCAGAAGTTTTAATATAGTCTTCTGTAGACATGTAGCGGACTGTAGTTTTGTTGTCTTTTTTTCCAATAGGTATCAGTTTAGCCTCTTTGTGAAAAAGATGTTTAAATAAATTCCAATCTCGAGCTTTACCTTTGTCACCAGAAATCACAGCGTATAAGGTTGCAACGGTGCTATCTATTGATGATATTTTAGTGGAATAGTCAATTTTTTCTTGAGCTGTAAGTGTTACAGAAATAAAGAAGAATAGAATTAATAAGGTATTTTTCATAAGATAAAATTAAAAGAATTTTAAGCCAAAGACAATAGCATCACTCTGAAATCCGCTTTGGTACGAACGAAGATAATCAACTCTTAGGAATCGCCACTTACCCCAACCAATATTATCGATACCGACGGAATATTCCTGATAGGGTTTAAAATCTGGTGTAGCTAATATATGGGCACCAACCACTAAATTAAAATTAAGTGTGTTTAAAAGAGGTAACTTTCCAAGTAAAAAACCGTTGAAATCATGTTCGAGATGGCTTTCAAAATAAGAGTCGTTGGTACTAGCTGCATAATAATCTAAGTTGTTAAAAACATTAGTGTAATTTCCTTCTGTACTGACATGCGTTTGGTTACCATTAAAATGTTGATAATCCATAAAAGCGATATCTTCAGCATTAATAAAAGTTCCTGCTTTTAAATTATAGTTTAATCTTCCCTTGTCCTTAATACTAAATGATTGTGTGAGGCTGGCTTTAACTTGACTAAAATTGTAATCGCTATTTGTGGCTCCAAAACCTGTTTCGTATCCCAAATATAAAGTTGGATAATCGTCATTACCAACGTTGTACTTAGCATCAGGGTAACTTAAGTATTCTTGCCCAAAATTAATACGTGCTGTGATATTTCCTTTTACAATATGATGCGTCTCAAAAGGTGCAATGCCAAAGGCTGAGATATCTAATGGGTTGTTACTGGTATAGGCATCATCTTTTTCATTGAAAAACGTTTGATCCGTAGTGTTAAACAGCGCGTTACGTCTTTCATAACTTAAGCCTGCGTATAACCTAAGCCCATTGAAAAGTTCTTCGGAATAATCTAAAGCCACATAACTTTTATCGTATAATTTTATGTAATTATCTTCAAAAAATAAAGTACTTACTGAATTGATTAAAGGCGAAATAGGATTTGAAGGATTAAATTGTTCAGTGGATACTCCTCCAGATAATCTTAGAAAGGAATTACTAAAACTGTTGAATTTATACAGTAATGCACCAGTGGCTCGCAAACGTTCATCAGAAAAGCCGTACTGCAGCGTTCCGCTAGCTCTGAGAAAACGGTTATAATCATCGTAATTTTTTGTGTAAAACAAATTAGCATCAACCGTGTATCCTTGAACGGTATTAAATTGTAATCCTGTTAAAGGGATATCGTAACCCAAACGGTAATCTTTATGTGAGTTTTGATACGTGTATCCTAAAATATTGCCCAACTTAAATCTGTTTTTAACACGATCGAGAGAGTCTAAATAAGGCTTTGACTCATGCAGAGTTTGTATGCTATCTTTTTTAATGTAGTCTGTGCGTTCTTCTAATGTTAATGGTACTGGTCTTACAGTATTCCAAAAGATGGAGTCTTTTTTATTCGCCTGTTTTTCATACGCTACAATTTCTCTGCTAAAATCGTTTCGTGTTAAACCTAAATTAAAATCATAATTGCTATATACAGCAGTAAAACGTCCTTCGCCTTTAATTCCAAAAAGCGCATATTTAAAATCTATACTTTGCGAAATTAATGCCCATATATCATCAGATTCAGAATATGAAAAACTTTGTTGTAGAGCAATGACATCTACCATCGGAATACGTGCTTGTGTTCCGGTAATATTTAATTCTAATGCAAAGATATTCCATTGGTCTTCTACGATATAGATAAAACCTGAAAAGACAGGATCATTTTTTCGTTTAGGAATGACGCTGATTTTATTTATTAGGTTGCCTCTGTCGTCATAAAAAACACCCTCAAGTTTATAGCGATAATAACCAAACGCATTATTAGCAATTGGAGAAATAATTTCGTTACCAAAACTTATGGTGTTTTTATAGAAATTAAAATCAACGTCTAATGCACTATTAAAACTAAAACCATTGCTGTTTCCACTAATTTTAGAAGCTGTAATGTTTTCTTTCAATTTATCTGGACTTAAAAATTGAATTTTAGAAATAGTTTCAGATAAGTAGATAATGCCACTACGAGTGGAGTCTAGGCCACCACCTAAATCGCCGACCTCTTGTCCCATTATTTTTTTAGGAGCATCTTTAATTTTTATTAAGCCTCTAGAATAAAAATCGGCTTTAAAAGAATTAATTTTAGCTAAATTTTCTTCCCTTTTCGCTACTGCTTGTCGCATTATAGCATTTGCAGGATCGTTGTCAGCATCAATTACAACTTCGTTTAAGGAAACCGACTCTTCTACTAATGTGATATCTAATTCGTAAGGAAATGACTGAATGGTAACTGTCTTTTTTACTGTTTTATAGCCTAAATAACTATATGCTATAGTATAGGTGTTTGGTGTCGTTATATTGAGTTCGTAATATCCATCGTCATTACTTGTGGTTCCTTTATAGCTGTTTTCAATTAAGATATTTACAAATGGAAGGGCTTCATTATTTTGATCAGTAATATGTCCTTTAATCTGTGCTGAAATAAAGCAAGTAGAAAAAAATAAGACGCAACATAGTAGATTTTTAGCCATAATGGTTTGATTGATGTTTAAAAAACGCACACCTGTCACAAATAATGACATCTATTATCATAACAATTAATAGGTGGTGTTATTAATATAGACGCAGATAAAAATGAAATGGTTGCCTAACGTTTATCAAACTTAGACTAATTTTTGTAGAATTAAAATTATAGCAATCTTAAACTTAACGGAAATTTTTCTTGATTCTGTCTAAATTACGCTTATTATCACGATCTTTAATAGTTTCGCGTTTATCGTAGAGTTTTTTACCTTTTCCTAATCCAATAATAAGTTTGGCTAGACCTCTATCATTTATAAACAGTTTTAAAGGTATAATAGCATTGCCTTTAACATCGATCTCTTTCTTTAGCTTTTTTAGCTCTTTTTTATTCAGTAAGAGTTTGCGTTCGGCTTTAGGTCTATGATTATAGTAAGTGCCATATTTGTATTCCTCGATTGTCATATTAATAACAAATAATTCACCTTTATCATTAAACTCACAGAAACTTTCAGCAATAGAGGCTTTACTAGATCTGATGGATTTAATTTCAGTTCCGGTTAAAACAATCCCAGCCGTATATTTATCAGATATATCGTACTGAAATTTTGCTTTCTTATTTAGTATGTTAATCGTTTTTTGCATGGAGGCCAAAGATAACAAAGTAAGATAGAAATTTGAAGATAGAAGGACACAAAAAGTTTAAAGCATCATGGGTATAGAATTTTATAGTCGAATTTCTATATGCCATCTCGTCGCTTAACTCCATAAAAATGTAAAGAACAACCTAATGTTCTTTACTCAAATTACGATGTTTACATGTGTTTAATCTTCTGCAGGCACAAACTTAAGGGCATCACCATTTATACAGTGACGCTTTCCTGTCGTTGCTTTTGGTCCATCATTAAATACATGTCCTAAGTGACCACCACAAGTAGCACAATGCTCTTCATCTCTGGTGTAGCCGATTTTAGTGTCAGTTCCGAAAGCGACATTACCTTCTATTACACGATCAAAACTTGGCCAACCAGTACCTGAATCAAATTTATGTTCACTTTTAAATAATGGAGTGTTACAAGCAGCACAATGATAGACGCCTTTTTTGTAATTTTTATTTAGAGGACTAGAGAATGGACGCTCCGTTCCGGCTTCTCGTAAAACGTAGTATTGTTCATCTGTAAGTTCAGCTTTCCATTCAGCTTCTGTTTTAGTTACAGGAAACGACGCTTTTGCTTTAGTTTCCTTTTTCTGAGCAGAACTATTACAACTCAAAAACAAACTAACAAGGGTAATTAAGGCTATCTTTTTCAAAATCTTTTTCGTTTTCAATTGTTCTTTCTAAGTTTGGTCGAAGCGTACTATTATTCATTACATTTTAAACTTAAAGTTTATTTAAAATTACATTGACATTAATGCTTGACTTTCTTTTTATTATTGTTAAATTTAACAGCATCAACAATAAGTTTGTATATGTCAATGAAAATAATACATATCAGTGCAGAATGTTATCCAATAGCTAAAGTTGGTGGTTTGGCAGATGTTGTAGGTGCTTTGCCCAAGTATCAAAATGACATTGGAGCAGAGAGTTCTGTAATAATGCCTTTTTATAACAATACGTATACGCAGTCCCATAAATTCTCTACAATTTTTGAGGCTACTTTAAAATTAGGGAGTCAAGATTTTAAGTACAGTATTTTAAAAATTGAAAATGCTTCAGTTTTAGAATTCAATATTTACTTTGTTCATATTAACGGCTTATTGTATACTGAAAACGTCTATAGTGATGATGACACGGATCGCTTTTTAGCATTTCAAATAGGAGCGTTAGACTGGATATTATCTCTCGAGGAAAAGCCAAATTATATACATTGCCATGATCATCATACTGGCTTAATTCCTTTTATGGCTCAAGAAAGTTTTAAGTATGAAACGCTGAATAAAATACCAGTAATTACGACTATTCATAATGCTCAATACCAAGGATGGATGTCTTATGATCATTTGTTCAAAATCCCAAGATTTAATATCGAAAAGGTCGGTCTGTTACTGTGGAATGACATGATTAATCCATTAGCCGCAGCAATTAAATGTGCATGGAGGGTGACTACGGTTTCTCCCAGTTATATGGAGGAATTAAAGCGTAATGCAAATGGCTTAGAATCATTATTAGCTCATGAAACCTTAAAATGTATTGGTATACTAAACGGTATTGATTCTGATGTTTGGAATCCAGAAACAGATGCTTTTATCATTAAGAATTATAAGAAAACAACGGTTGCGTCGGGTAAAAAAGCAAATAAGAAGTGGTTATGCTCAGAGTTTAATTTGGATGAAAGTAAACCGTTATTTGCATTTATTGGCCGATTAGTGGGAGAAAAAGGTGCTGAAATATTGCCTTCTGCGTTAAATGTAGCACTGCGTACTAAGGATATCTCGGTGATAGTGCTTGGTTCCGGCGCTAAAGATACCGAAGCTCAGTTAACTGAGTTGACTTCTAGATATAACGGCAATTACAATGCTTTTATTGGTTATGATGAAAAATTATCGCACATCATTTATGCAGGTGCAGATTTTCTATTAATGCCATCGCGTGTAGAACCTTGCGGATTAAACCAAATGTATGCTTTAAGGTATGGCACGGTGCCTGTGGTACGACGTATTGGTGGCTTAAAAGATACGGTTCTAGATTTTGGGGATGATGGATTTGGGATTTGTCATAATGAAGTCTCTGTCCAAGATATCGTCTTTTCTATTTCAAGAGGAAAGGAGTTTTATAAGCAACAAAAGGAATTTAAAGCCAACCGAAAACGCATAATGAGTATTGATCACTCATGGAAAGTTTCAGCAAGAGCATATATAGACTTATACCAATCAATAAACTAAATAACGAAATAAAACGAAGCGAATCTAAATCTAAATTAAAGCTATGATAAACGATAAAGTGTTGTCAATTATTCTAGGAGGAGGCCAAGGGTCTCGATTGTATCCATTAACAGAAAAGCGCTCTAAACCAGCCGTACCTATTGCTGGTAAATATCGGTTAGTTGATATTCCTATTTCAAATTGTATTAATTCAGATATTAAACGGATGTATGTTTTAACGCAGTTTAATTCGGCATCACTAAATAGGCATATAAAAAATACGTATCACTTTAGTTTTTTTAGTTCAGCGTTTGTAGATGTATTAGCTGCAGAACAAACTCCAGAAAGTAAATCTTGGTTTCAAGGTACCGCAGATGCTGTAAGGCAGAGTATGCAGCATATTAAAGCACACGATTTTGAGTATGCATTAATATTATCTGGAGATCAATTATACCAAATGGACTTTAATGAAATGATAAAAGCGCATATCGATGCTAATGCCGAAATTTCTATTGCAACCATTCCTGTTAATGAAAAAGATGCTACGTCATTTGGTATTTTAAAAACAGATAAAGAAAATGTAGTCACTTCATTTATTGAGAAGCCAGATGTAGAATTATTACCAGATTGGACCTCAGAAACAAGTGACGATATGAAAACCCAAGGTAGAAACCATTTGGCGTCCATGGGTATATATATATTTAATAGACAGTTGTTAATCGATTTAATGAATAATCCAGAAACCAATGATTTTGGAAAAGAAATTATTCCACAATCCATTGAAAATCACAAAACATTAAGTTACCAGTATGAAGGTTACTGGACAGATATTGGAAATATAGATTCGTTTTTTGAAGCAAATCTAGGATTTACAGATGATTTGCCGCAATTTAACCTCTATGATTCTAAGCAGCGTACTTATACTAATGCTCGTATTCTTCCTACTTCAAAAATTACAGGCACCGCTTTAGATAGAGCGGTAATTGCAGAAGGTTGTTTAATAAATGCAGCCAAAATTGAAAAATCTGTAATTGGTATTAGATCTCGAATAGGTAAAGACTCTACAATTATTAATACTTATATGATGGGTAATGATGATTATGAATCTTTAGATGATATTTATAATAAAAAAACAGAAATACTCTTAGGTATCGGTGAGCGATGTTATTTAAAAAATACAATTATAGACAAAAATGTACGTATTGGTGATGATGTTAGAATAAATGGTGGAGCGCATTTAGCGGACACCGAAACCAACGAGTATGTTATTAAAGAAGGCATTGTTGTCATAAAAAAAGATGCAATAATTCCTAAAGGGTTTGTACTATAATATATGGCAGAAATTATAGCACATAGTCGTTTTACAGATTTTGATGTAGACCTTTTTAAATCTGGAAAGCACTATCGTTTATATGAGAAGTTTGGTTCTCATGTTACTACCGTTGATGGAGTAGAAGGTGTTTATTTTGCAGTTTGGGCACCAAGCGCTAAAATGGTATCGGTAATTGGGGATTTTAATTATTGGACGGAAGGAGAACATAAGCTAAATGTTCGGTGGGACTCTAGCGGAATTTGGGAAGGCTTTATTCCTGGTATAGGAAAAGGTAGCAAGTATAAATACAAAATTCTCAGCAGCAATAATGATATAAAAACTGAAAAGGCAGATCCTTATGCAAGAAGAGCAGAACACAATCCGCAAACAGCTTCAATTGTTTGGGATGATAACTATAAGTGGAAAGATGATAAATGGATGACAAAGCGTAAACATCATAATGCTTTAGATGCGCCTATTTCCGTTTATGAAGTTCACCTAGGATCTTGGAAAAGACATGTTGAAGAAAATCGTTTCTTGTCTTACGTAGAGTTAGCAGACCAATTGGTTAAGTATGTTAAAGAAATGAATTTTACACATGTAGAATTTATGCCTGTTATGGAGTATCCTTA
>Ga0193951_1000343_pt1 | contig 21885 bp, 19 predicted proteins | sample BB_2_MG_FD_140370 | JGI IMG/M metagenome (GOLD analysis project Ga0193951, IMG submission 140370) | Microbial mat bacterial communities from the Broadkill River, Lewes, Delaware, United States - BB_2_MG | ecosystem: Environmental > Aquatic > Freshwater > River > Microbial mats | place: USA...
AACAACTAATAGGAATTTATCTAGTACTCTAAATGATTTATTCTCTTGTTATAATTAACTGTTTCCAATTAATTTTTACGCTGTCAATTCAATATGTTAATGAACTTTCTCTTTACTTTCTCTCAACACTATTGCGCTAAGCGGGTGCAAATATAAAACCCTTTTTTCATTCCCGCAACTTTAATTTAAAAAAATAAAATCCTTTTTTTTCTTAACCTAAAATCCTCTCAAATGAACGTCTAAAACTAAACTTGATGTCTTTGTTTCGGGGTGCAAATATAAAACCCTTTTTCATCCCCACAACTTTAATTAAAAAAAAATCATTTCATGACTGATTAACCCTCTATATTCATCTTTTGTATACAAATCATACTATTATAATATGAAATAAAACATATCAGCTATAATAATATATAAGGACATTATTAATTAATATAAACACCATACAACTGTTTGAATGTTCAGTTCTGTAAAATGTTGTACAACATTAATCAATACCATTATCTTTTTTTTAATTCTAACTAGTAAGTTGAATAGGAAATGTTAACATTATTATATTATAGAAACTTCACTTTGTCTATTACTTATAATAGGTATATCTTTGCGGACTAAAATTTATACTATATATAATGATACAAATTACTTTACCTGATGGTTCGGTTAGATCTTTTGAAAAAGATATAACTCCTTATGAAGTGGCTGTAGATATTAGTGCGGGATTTGCTCGTAACGTTATCTCTGCAAAATTCAATGACAAAACAGTTGAAATCACCACTCCCTTAACCACCGACGGTAGCCTTACTTTGTATACCTTTAGAGATAATGAAGGAAAAAAAGCATTTTGGCATTCTTCGGCTCACGTTTTAGCTCAAGCGCTAGAAGAATTGTATCCTGGTGTGAAATTATGGGTTGGTCCAGCTATAGATAATGGTTTTTATTACGATGTTGATTTAGGAGAGAGCTCTATTTCAGAAAAGGACTTTAAGCTCATTGAGAACAAAATGATTGAAATAGCTAGAGGCAAACACGACTTTAAATTACGTGAAGTTTCTAAAGCAGATGCACTATCCTATTATAAAGATAATAACGAATACAAAGTTGATTTAATCGAAAACCTTGAAGACGGTACAATTAGTTTCTGTGACCACTCTACGTTTACAGATCTTTGTCGCGGTGGTCATATTCCTAATACTGGCATTATTAAAGCAGTTAAAATATTGAGTGTTGCCGGCGCCTATTATAAAGGTGATGAAAAGAACAAACAATTAACAAGAGTTTACGGCATTTCATTCCCAAAGCAAAAGGAATTAACAGAATACTTGGAACTATTAGAAGAAGCTAAGAAAAGAGATCACAGAAAACTTGGAAAAGAGCTGGAACTGTTTACGTTTTCACAAAGAGTAGGTCAAGGTTTACCCTTATGGTTACCAAAGGGAGCTGCTTTAAGAGAGCGTTTGGAAAACTTTTTGAAAGCAGCCCAAAAGAAAGCTGGTTACGAAATGGTTGTCACTCCTCATATTGGACAGAAGGAATTGTATGAAACATCTGGTCATTATGCTAAATATGGAGAAGACAGTTTTCAACCTATTACCACTCCGTCAGAAGGTGAAGAGTTTTTGTTAAAGCCAATGAATTGCCCTCATCATTGTGAGATTTATAATTCTAAACCATTCTCCTATAAAGAATTACCAAAACGCTTTGCTGAATTTGGAACAGTATATAGATACGAACAAAGTGGAGAATTACATGGCTTAACAAGAGTTAGAGGTTTTACGCAAGATGATGCTCATATTTTCTGTACACCAGATCAATTAGATAAAGAATTTAAAGATGTTATTGATTTAGTTCTTTACGTTTTTGGTTCTTTAGGATTTGAAAATTTCACGGCCCAAGTATCACTTAGAGATCCTGAAAACCCAGAAAAATACATTGGGAGTGACGAAAATTGGCAGAAAGCAGAAGAAGCTATTTTAAATGCTGCAAAGGATAAGGGTCTAAATTATGTTGTTGAAACTGGTGAAGCTGCCTTTTATGGACCAAAGTTAGATTTTATGGTTAAAGATGCTCTAGGCAGACAATGGCAATTAGGAACCATACAGGTTGATTATAATCTACCTGAACGTTTTGATTTATCTTATAAAGGCAGTGATAACGAAATGCATAGACCGGTAATGATTCACCGTGCGCCTTTTGGAAGTATGGAAAGATTCATTGCAATTTTACTCGAGCATACTGGTGGAAATTTCCCTCTTTGGTTAATGCCAGAACAAGCAATTATACTTTCTATAAGCGAGAAATATGAAAAATACGCCGAAAAAGTTTTAATTTCGCTAGAAAATGACGAAATTCGCGCCCTCACAGACAATAGAAATGAAACAGTAGGTAAGAAAATTCGTGAAGCTGAAATGCAAAAGTTTCCTTTTATGATTATTGTTGGTGAGCAAGAAGAAAAGGACAATACAATAACAGTGCGTCAACATGGCGGAGAAGACCTTGGCACAATTAGTGTAGAAGACTTTGTTAAAATAGTAAAAGAAAGAATTAGTAAAAGTTTAAAGACTTTTAAATAATAAAAAAATAAGTTTAATTTAAATACAGAAGCCATAGCAATACGTAGAAACAGAAAGAATTTTACAAGACGTGTATCTCAAGAAGATAAACACCGTATAAATTCTAAGATCAGATCTGAAGAAGTAAGATTAGTCGGAGATAATGTAGAAATAGGAGTTTATCCTATTAAACAGGCATTATCCATAGCCGATGAACAAGGTTTGGATCTCGTTGAGATTTCGCCAAATGCGAACCCTCCTGTTTGTAAAGTTATGGATTATAAAAAATTCCTTTACGAGCAGAAAAAGCGAGAAAAAACACTGAAGTCTAAAGCGACTAAAGTTATCGTGAAAGAAATTCGTTTTGGTCCTCAAACTGATGACCACGATTACGAGTTTAAAAAGAAACACGCTGAAAAGTTCTTAAAAGACGGAGCGAAATTAAAAGCATTTGTTTTCTTTAAAGGACGATCAATAGTTTTTAAAGAACAAGGTCAAATTTTATTATTAAAATTAGCCCAAGATCTTGAAGAATTTGGAAAGGTAGAGCAAATGCCTAAGCTTGAAGGAAAGCGAATGATTATGTTCATCGCACCTAAAAAAAAATAAAAGTTGAATCATTCAACGAAACAATAATAAGCGAAACGTAAATTAAAAAGAGGAGAAAATGCCTAAAATGAAAACAAAATCAAGTGCTAAGAAACGTTTCAAACTAACTGGCACTGGTAAGATTAAAAGAAAGCATGCTTTTAAGAGTCATATATTGACAAAAAAATCTAAAAAGCGTAAGCTTAAATTAACTCATGACGCTTTAGTACATAAAGCTGATGAGGACAATATTAAAACATTATTACGTTTAAAGTAATTCTGTTTTAATCGGTTAACATAAATTATAAACCCTGGAGTTAGGCAAAACAATTTAGCAAGTATCTTATTATAGATCGCCTACTACAAAAAACAATTAAAGAAATGCCAAGATCAGTAAATTCAGTAGCGAAAAGAGCCCGTAGAAAAAAGGTTCTTAAGCAAGCAAAAGGTTACTTCGGAAGACGTAAAAACGTTTGGACAGTAGCAAAAAATGCGGTTGATAAAGCGATGCAATATTCGTACAGAGACCGTAGAGTTAAAAAGAGAACATTCCGTTCGTTATGGATTATGCGTATTAACGCAGGTGCAAGACAGCATGGAATGAGCTATTCAAAATTTATGGGAGGATTAAAATCAAATAATATTGACTTGAACCGTAAGGTACTTGCCGATTTAGCGATGAACCACCCAGAAGCTTTTGAAGCTATCGTAAACAAAGTAAAGTAGGCTTTTAGCCAAATTAATAACAACATTTCGCTTATAAAATCCGATTCATTTATTTGAATCGGATTTTTTTTGTCTACATATTAAAAACTTAACAGTTTGCATTAGCGTTTTAGCAATTCAAATTCCTTTTTTATTTATAACTTACCATTCAAATAAAATCAATATCATGAAGTACATTCCTTTTCTGTTATCCCTCATTCTGCTTATTACTTCCCCTAGCTACAGCCAAGATAAAGAAGCCCCTAAACCATGGGATGTTTCAAATCCTGAAGGCGATTGGGACTTTAAAGAATTAAATCTATCTACCAATGAAGGTACTTGGATGAACTTAGATGTTAGTCCCGATGGTAAATCTATTGTTTTTGATTTATTAGGGGACATCTACATCATAGATAGCAAAGGAGGTAAAGCAAAACTATTAAGAGAAGGCTTGCCTTTTGAAATCCAACCACGTTTCAGTCCTGATGGTAAACATATTTCGTTTACAAGTGATGCCGGAGGTGGAGATAATATATGGATTATGGATCGTGATGGTTCTAATGCAAAACAAATAACAAAAGAAAATTTTAGATTATTAAATAATGCCATTTGGACTCCAGATGGAGAGTATCTTATTGCCCGAAAGCATTTTACATCTAGTCGTTCATTAGGAGCTGGCGAACTATGGCTATATCATAAAACTGGTGGTAGCGGTTTACAGCTTACAAAAAAGAAGAATGACCAACAAGATGTTAACGAACCAACAATTTCGCCAGATGGGAAGTATTTATACTATAGCGAAGATGTTTACCCAGGTGGGTATTTTCAATATAACAAGGACCCAAACAGTCAAATTTACGCCATCAATCGTTACGATATGGAAACAGGAAAAACCACGAGAATTACAGGGGGACCAGGAGGAGCTGCACGTCCTCAAATTTCTAGAGATGGCAAAAAACTAGCATTCATTAAACGTGTTCGCACCAAAACGGTTTTATTCATTCATGATTTAGAAACGGGTGAAGAATGGCCTATTTATGACCAACTTAACAAAGACCAACAAGAAGCCTGGGCTATTTTTGGTGTGTATACCAACTTTAATTGGATGCCTAACAATGAAGATATTGTGATTTGGTCTGGTGGAAAGATTAATAAAATCAATATCAATTCACTTACTGAATCCGATATTCCATTTGAAGCTAATGCCACTATTAAAATTGCAAAGGCTGTGGAATTTGATACACCTGTTGCACCAGATACTTTTGATGCTAAAGTAATTCGTCATGCCACCACTGCACCAGATGGAAAATCAATTGTTTTTAATGCTCTTGGGTATTTGTACACACAAAAATTACCAAATGGTAAAGCCAAGCGATTAACTACAGGTACCGATTTTGAATTTGAACCATCCTTTTCTCCCGATGGTAATTCAATTACCTATGTAACTTGGAATGATCAAAACTTAGGAGCTATCTATTCGATTCCTTCAACTGGTGGCACTCCTACGAAATTAACTACAGAAAAAGGTATCTATAGAAATCCTTCCTATTCTCATAATGGTAAACAAATTGTCTATCGTAAAGAAAGTGGTAATAACGAACAAGGTCGAACGTTTTCAAAAAAGCCTGGCTTATATCTAATGAATAGCGACGGTACGAGCGTCAAATTTGTAACCACAGAAGGAGATTATCCAATGTTTAATATAGATGATTCACGGATTATGTACCAAAAAGGAGGGCAATTCTTTGGGTCTTTAATTAAAGAATTGAAAAGTGTTGAACTGAATGGTTTTAATAAACGTACACTAGTAAAATCCAAACACGGTAATATCTTAGTACCTAGCCCTGACTCTAAGTGGATTGCTTTTGTACATTTACATAAGGTTTATTTGGCACCAATGCCAAAATCTGGAAAAACTTTAGACTTAACTGATAAAAGCCAATATGTTCCGGTGACTCAGCTTTCTAAAGATGCTGGTATCAATCTACATTGGTCTAAAGACAGTAAAACTCTGCATTGGACCTTAGGTAACCAATATTTTTCGGCAGAAGCTTCTGAAGATGTTAAGCTAGTAGAAAAAAGTATGACCATTAATGTCGAAGCTAAAACCGATAAACCTTCAGGTAGAATTGCATTTAAAGGTGCACGTCTCATTACTATGGAAGGTGATAGAGTTATAGAAAACGGAACAATCATTATTAACCAGAACATTATAGAATCCATCGGACAAACATCAGATATTACAATTCCTTCTGACGCCAAAGTATATGATGTTTCAGGAAAAACAATAATGCCAGGCATGGTAGATGCACACGCTCATATTGGTGGCTTTAGATACGGATTAACCACACAAAAGCATTGGCAATTTTATGCCAACCTAGCCTATGGAGTAACAACATCTCATGATCCCTCTGCTCATACCGAAACCATTTTTGCACTTTCCGAATTACAAAAAACTGGTGAACTTGTTGGGCCACGTCTCTACTCTACTGGTTTTATACTTTATGGAGCTGATGGAGATTTTAAAGCCGTTATAAATAACCTTGACGATGCACGTTCATCGATTAGACGTACAAAAGCATTTGGTGCATTATCTGTTAAGAGTTATAATCAGCCTAGACGAGAACAAAGACAACAAGTGTTACAAGCAGCTAGAGAAGAAGGTATATTTGTGGTTCCGGAAGGTGGTTCTACATTTTATCACAATATTACCATGGTTATGGATGGGCATACCGGAGTTGAGCATAATATACCAGTCGCACCAGTTTATAAAGATGTTTTAGAACTTTGGGGAAAAAGTAATGTTGGCTATACACCTACACTTATTGTTAATTATGGTGGTATGAATAGTGAAGTCTACTGGTATCAAAAAACAAATGTTTGGGAAAATGAAAAGTTGTTAAAATACACACCAAGAGGTATTATAGATTCGCGTTCTAGACACCGTACTATGGTACCAGATGAAGAGTACGAAAACGGACATATTTTGGTTTCAAAAACCACAAAAGCGCTTAGTGATGCAGGTGTAAAAGTAAATCTTGGTGCTCATGGACAACTACAAGGTCTTGGTGCCCATTGGGAACTTTGGTCTCTTCATCAAGGAGGTATGACCAATCTCGAAGCCTTAAAAGCAGCCACTATAAATGGAGCTAATTATATAGGTGCAGGAAATGATATCGGTTCACTAAAAAAAGGCAAATTGGCCGATTTACTTGTAATGGACAAGAATCCTCTAGAAGATATTAGAAATTCTGAAAGTATTATTTATACCATGATTAATGGAAGATTATATGATACTGAAACCATGAATGAAATTGGAAATCATCCGAAAGAACGCACTCAATTCTACTGGGAAAACAACAAATACAATCAAGCCTTTCCTTGGCATGAAGCTTCTCATAGTTTTACAAGGGAAACTTGTGGTTGTCATGTAGGTTCTCACTAAAAACAAAAAACCGATTCTATTATGATTCGGTTTTTTATTTCACTTAATTTGAATTCAATTTTGAAATGTATAATATGAAAGACGTAAAAATGGTGGTAACAGACATGGATGGTACGCTTCTAAATTCTAATCACGAAGTCAGTTCTAAGTTCTTTACACTATTTAAAAATTTAAAACAGCAAAATATTCAGTTTGTAGCAGCTAGTGGTCGACCATATTACAGTATTGTAGAAAAGCTTCAATCCATTAAAGAAGACATCATAATCGTTGCTGAAAATGGAGGTTTAGTTATTAAAGCTGAAGAAGTAATGCTTTCCAACACACTGCATACTAAACGATTAAAAACATTATATAACACAGTAACATCTATAGCAGATACCTATCCTATTTTCTGTACCCAAAATCAAGCATTTATTCTTAGAGCACCAGATGAATTAGTAAAAACGTTTTCTGAATATTATTCTAATTATACCCTCATTGATACTTTTGAAGAGATTACCGATGATATTATAAAAATAGCCTTATACCACACTTCAAATTCTGAAGCTCATATTTTTCCATTTGTAAAACACCTGAAACCAGAACTTAATGTAGTAGTTTCTGGAAATCATTGGGTGGATATATCAGAGGCCATTACCAATAAAGGAAATGCTCTCACATTTCTACAACATCAATTAAATATTTCCCCATCTGAAACAATGGTATTTGGAGACTATAATAATGATTTGGAAATGCTAAAATGTGCCAAATACAGTTATGCTATGAAAAATGCGCATCCAGATGTAAAATTAGTGGCCAAATTTGAAACATCTACTAATGATAACAATGGTGTAGAATTAGTTTTAGAACAACTCATTGCCGAAAGCGGTAAGCACTAATTGCCTCCTACCTGCTCTATTTCTATGTTCGCAAAGATAAATGCCTTGCCAAATTCCAAGATTTAATTTACCGTCTGTAATAGGAATTTGTACTGATGTTCCCATTAAAGACGCTTTAATATGTGCAGGCATATCATCAGAACCTTCAAACGTATGCTGGTAATAGGATTGATTTTCTGGTACCATAACATTTATATGGCTTTCAAAATCTAACCTTACCGTAGGGTCTGCATTTTCATTTATCGTTAAACTTGCTGAAGTATGTTTTATAAAGACTTGTAATTGTCCAATTTTTATTTGGCTGATTTCTGGAATTGCCTGTAATATGTTTTTAGTAATTAAGTGAAACCCTCTACTGTATGCCTGAAGTTTCAACTCTTTCTGAAAAAATTTCATCATATCGCAGCGTAATTTTAATTAGATTCATCTGACATTTCGTCGATTGCAAATTTAAATTCTTCCCAACTTATTAGATCATCACCATCTTTATCATAGCCTTCAATCAATTTTGAATACACCATACCACGTATAAACCCTGTAATTTTAGCTTCTTTCAATAATTTTACAATTTCAGCTTTGTTTAGTTTTCCATCTCCATCTTTATCAAAAAACTTAAACGCGTCCTCTGGGGTTTCAAAATGGTTGGTAATTAAAATTCGGATTTTGTTAAGTATGGTTTCTTTAGAGAACATATGTAAAGCATTTTATTAAAAATAAGTAATATTACTGTAAGCGCATATTATAGAGTAGAAAAAAGTTATTCAAAAGTCACCATTAATTTTGGTTATTTTAAAATCCTACTTCCTAATCAATACTTCTCAAATATTAAAAAATCACGATTTAATACTAAACTGCTCTCAATTTAATTAAGCGTTCGCTATAAATGGTATTACAACTTCAGAATGGGAGAATGAGATCCGTAATAAAATATTTCATTTTATGTTTTCTGTTTTTTCTTCTTAGCTGCTGGAAACAGAACATTATTCAAAATCAAACGATAGCCTGGTGATGTTGGGTGTAGGTCTAATTCTGTTTTAGGATCTCCTACTCTGTGTGTATAATCTTCAGGATCGTGACCACCATAAAATGTAAAAAAGCCTTTTCCTTTAATACCATGAATGTATTTAGCTTCACCATTGGTACGGTTTTCTCCCATAACCAATACATTAGACTTAATTTGGTCGCGAGCAAAAGCTGTAGTTTGGCCCATAAATCCTTTAACCAAAGCGGTATGGTTTTGAGTTAACATGGTTGGAATTGGATCCCATTTAGCCGAGTATTCCATCAATGAAAAATAATCCGTGGTCTTAGGTATTTTTCGTTTGGTAGTCATGTCTATAGATGAAAACTCATAAACATTAGGGCTGCGTTCTAAAATATAATCTTTAAAAGCAAACGTTTTACTAAAATCAATTTTATTCTGATATCCTGGATCACTACCGTCTCCATCAAACATGGGTTCGCAAATATCAACACCTTCAGCCGATAATGCTATATCAAAACTATCGGTTGCAGAACACATAGCAAACATAAATCCACCACCCACGACATAATCTCTTATTTTTAAAGCCACTGCTAATTTTTCATTAGAAACCTTATCATAACCTAATTTTCCCGCTAAAGTTTCAGCTTCTTTTTTATCTTCAATATACCAAGCTGCAGAACGGTATGCTCTATAAAATTTACCATATTGACCTGTAAAATCTTCGTGATGTAAGTGTAACCAATCATAAAGTAGTAATTCGTCTTTTAATACTTCTTCATCATATATGGTTTCATAAGGAATTTCAGCATACGTCAACACCATGGTCACTGCATCATCCCATGGTTTTAATCCGGTTGGTGTATAAACCGCAATTTTTGGTGCTTTTTCTAATACAACGGCTTCTTGATTTACCGCAGGACTAGCAATATCTTCTAAAATTTGAGCAGCTTTAGCATCAGAAATAACTTCAAAAGACACTCCTCTAATTTGACATTCGCGTTGAATAATTTCCGCATCAGGTAATAAAAACGAACCACCTCTATAATTTAGTAGCCATTTTACTTTCAGTTCGCGTTCTAGCGTCCAATAGGTTATACCATATGCCTTTAAATGATTGCTCTGTGTTTCTGCATCCATTGGAATAAGAATATAAGATGCAAAAGCATTTAAACTAAAGCATATACTAAAAATTATAAAAAGTAGATTTTTCAAGGTCATAAATTTATAACGAAATATAGCTATATTTTAGTCTACAAAAGATTGATTTAGCATTCTTTTAAGACCTATATTGAATAAGTTATAAGTTGGTTGTAATGTGTAAGACATTCATTTAATAATGGTTTTAAATGTTCTGAAATTTTTTCTTCTTTTGGTTTATAAGGCATAAAACCATGAGATAGATGAACATTTTTATACCAATATTTTGCCCAAACCCCATCTTCTTTAAGTTGTTGTGATTGCCATGAGAGCATCTTGTTATCAAAAGGAATGTTGGCAAATACGCATAGCTTTTGCAATGTTTCTTTTGGATTTAATAATACTTTTTTTGCATCTAATACTACAAATGGAATCTGATGTGTTTTAAAATATTCTATCAACTCTATATGCATTGCATAGCCTACATCATCTATCGTTGGATTTTTTATAACTTTATTAAAAGAAGGTAGCATCTCTTCTGGATCTCTTGTAAGGATGACGTTGACCATTTTTTTCATAAAATCTCGCTTCAAGTTCCATAAATGATGTGTCATTTGTTTAAAAAACAAAACTGGTTTTTCAGTGTTCTCTAGCATCATGTTAACGACGTTTTCTCCGTCGTTTTCCATCTTCTCTAAAATTAAATCAGCACCAGGATGATACGTTTTAGCTTGAGGATGGTTTTGTAAATAATACCCATACAATGGTTCATCAAAGACCTTAGTATCTGTTCTTTGGGCAAAAGCATACATTAAAGCTGTCGAAATATTTCGTGGTCCAGACCATAAACAAATACGTGTTGTACTATTCATTGTATACCGTTTTTTCAATTAAAGCTTCATAAAGTCCATTCAGTTTTTTAGTAACGCTTCCATAATTACCTTCTCCAATCTGTCTTCCATCAATTATTGTTACCGGAGTTAAACCACCAAAAGTTCCTGTTACAAATGCTTCATCGGCTCCATAAACATCAAATAGAGAAAAATCTTTTTCAAAACAAGGTATATGGTTTGCTTTACAGACTTCAATCACTTTGGATCTGGTAATACCATTCATACAATATTTGCTCGTTGAAGTCCATACTTCTCCTTTATGTACTATAAAAAAATTTGTAGCATTACAAGTAGAAACAAAACCATTAACATCTAACATTAAAGCTTCGTCCGCGCCAGCTTGTATAGCTTGAATAAGCGCTTGAACTTCATGAAGTTTACTATGACAATTTAACCTTGGGTCTAAATAATCTGGAGAACCTCTTCTAATTGTACTTGTAAAAAGAGTAATTCCTTTAGCTTTGGAATCTTGAGAAGCCGTCTTATATTCTGGAATAATCACCACATTTGGACCAGAAATTGTGAGACGAGGATCTTGTGATGGTGTTTTCTTGATACCGCGAGTAATCATGATTCTCACATGTACTCCATCCGTCATGTTATTTGCTTTTAGTGTTTGCATTACTTTAGCTTGTAACTCTTTCTTTGAAAAAGGTAAATGCATACCAACAGCAGCTGCAGCAGTCCATAAGCGATTAAAATGATCGTTCAAAAACACTAATACACCATGATGTAATCTTAAGGCTTCCCAAATACCATCACCTACTAAATAACCACTATCAAAAACGGAAATTTTAGCGTCATTACGCGGAAATAATTGATCGTTTATTGAAATTAGAATATCGTTATTTCTACTATCTTCAATAGCATTATGCGTTCCATGAACCATATTTATAATTTTAATATCTAAAGATAAATAAAATTATATTTTAAAGTTTTAAAAAACCTATTTACTCTATGGTAGTTTCATTACCAGAAAGTAAGCTTGCAATCACTTTAGTTCCTTCAAATTGTTCTAATATAATTTTGATAAAAACCGTGATAGGAATGGCCATAATTAACCCAGGAATTCCCCAAAGAAATCCCCAAAACATCAGCATTACTAATACCGCAATGACATTTATGGAAAATGATTTCCCCATAAAAATAGGTTCTAATATTGCGCCAAAAGTGACTTGAACCATAGAAATAGCAAAGATAAAAAAGAATAATGTACTCGTTGGATCTAATTCTACAAACGCAAAAATAGATAAGAGAATAACAGAAATAAAAGAACCTACCATCTGAACAAAGTTGATTGCAAAAGCAAATAAACCCCAAAAAATAGGAAAACTAACATCAAAAAAGACACACATTAATCCTGTAAATATTCCGGTAAGTGCACTGACTAAAACTTTAACTTTTATAAATTTAATTAAGTCTTTTTCAATTTTCATAAAGGTTTTAACAGAGGTATGCTTACGTTTTAGCAACGTACTATTCAGTAATTTATGCACATTAATCGACTCTGCTAACCATAATACCACAAAAAATACGGTCATTAATAAAGCGGTTAAAAACGAGTTTACGAATCCGAGTGTAGACCCAAGATTTTCTTTTTCGAATAGTTGACCAATAAGGCCGTGTTCTTGTTCAATCTCTATCCCAAAGTTATCAAATAGATACACTTTTAGATCCGCTATTTTTAACTCTGCTTTAGATAAAAAACCAGTGTTATTCGCTAATATTTGCTTGCTTGACAACTGAACAAGCTCTACCCCAATCTTGAGACCTATTGCAACTAACAAGAGTACAATAATAATACTGACAATTTTAGGTACATTTCTACGTCCTAACCATCGCATTAATGGCAAGAATAATAATGCTATAAACATTGAAAAAATCAATGGAATAAAAATAAAAGACAATATCTTTAGTAAATAAAATACTAAAGGCACCACTAAAATTAACAGCAATACATTGGTTGTACGTCTTTGTTCTAACATGAGGCAGATTACTTTTTAAACTAAGCGCTCAAAGATAAGTTAAAATACAGTTTTTATAAGCTTAAATTGCTGTTAAAATGGTACTCCATCATCCTCTGGTCCACCAAATGCATCTGAGGCAGACGGGAATTTATCTGGAGTAAAGGTATTATCATTAGCTGCTTCATTCATTTTAGAATGGTATTCACCAAACGGAGTGTCAAAATCATCTAAATTATCGAACTTACCTAAATGACCAATAAACTTTAATCTAATATTTTCTAAGCCACCATTTCTGTGTTTTGCCACAATAAATTCTCCCTGTCCTTCGGTTGGAGAGCGTTCTTCATCATCCCACTCATCAATTTTATAGTATTCTGGTCTATAGATAAACGATACAATATCTGCATCTTGCTCAATCGCACCAGATTCACGTAAATCGGATAATAATGGACGTTTACTTCCTCCACGCGTTTCCACAGCACGAGATAACTGAGATAAGGCAATTACAGGAACACTTAATTCTTTTGCTAAAGCTTTTAAGTTTCGAGAAATCATAGAAATCTCTTGTTCACGATTTCCTCCTTTTTGACTTCCACCTGCGGTCATTAACTGCAAGTAATCTATCATAATCATCTTAATACCATATTGAGACGCTAAACGACGTGCCTTTGCTCTTAAGTCAAAAATAGAAAGTGAAGGAGTATCATCTATAAATAAAGGGGCTTGTTCTAATGTTTTTACTTTAACATTAAGCTGCTCCCATTCGTGTTTTTCTAATTTACCAGTTCTTAACTTTTCTGAAGATAAACCCGTTTCGCTAGAAATTAATCGTGTAATTAACTGTACAGAAGACATCTCTAAAGAAAAGAAGGCTACAGGCGTATTACTATTAACAGCCACATTTCTGGCCATAGTAAGTGTTAAGGCTGTTTTTCCCATACCAGGACGAGCAGCAACAATAATTAAATCACTAGGTTGCCAACCTGAGGTTAATTTATCTAACTTATCGAAACCAGAAGGCACTCCACTCATTCCTTCCTTGTTGGACATTTCTTCGATTTTCTTCTTCGCTTGAATTACCAAACTCTGAGCAGATTCTGTAGATTTTTTTACATTACCTTGGGTGACTTCATACAACTTTGCTTCAGCAGTATCTAATAAATCAAAAACATCCTTAGTTTCATCATACGCTTCTTCAATAATTTCGTTTGAAATTTTTATTAAACTTCTCTGAATATATTTCTGAAGAATAATACGTGCATGGAATTCGATATGCGCAGAAGACGACACACGTTGTGTTAAAGAAATAAGATAAAAATCACCTCCAATAGCTTCTAGCTTTTGATCTTTTTTTAATTGACTAGAAACGGTTAATAAGTCAATAGGCTCACTGTTTTCGAACAATTTAAAGATGGCTTCAAAGATATACTTATGCGCTTCTTTATAAAACGCATCAGGACTAAGGATATCAATAACTTCATCGACCCCTTTTTTGTCTATCATCATCGCACCAATCACAACCTCTTCTAAATCAGTTGCTTGAGGAGGTATTTTACCTTTCTCTAAATTAATGATAGTGCCTTTATCAACTTTGTAGCCTTGTACTGGATTGGGTTGTTTCATAAGTAACAAAAGTAGTTAAATAGTGTTGAGGAAATGAGATTCTACGTTTTACGATTTCAACATATCTTCAACAATCTAACTGTTAATAACTTGATTATATTGTTAATAGTGCCAAAAAAAACCGAAGCCTAAACTTCAGTTTTTTAAGTATCCTATGTTTAGTGGAATTAATCCTTATAGACACCCATGGCGTCGTATTTTTCCATTCGTTGATTTACTAAATCTTTTGGTGATAAGTTTTTAAGTTCACCAAACGCTTTTTCGATTGCATTTTTTACTGCTAAAAACGTTTTGTCTCTATCCGTATGAGCTCCACCAAGTGGTTCTTTAATGATTGAATCGACCAATTTCATACGTTTCATATCCTTAGCTGTAAGTTTTAACGCTTCTGCAGCTTGTTCTTTATATTCCCAGCTTCTCCATAATATAGATGAACAAGATTCTGGTGAAATTACAGAATACCACGTATTCTCTAACATCATAACACGATCTCCAACACCAATACCTAAGGCTCCACCAGAAGCACCTTCACCAATAATAATAGTGATGATGGGTACTTTAAGACGTGCCATTTCTAAAATATTTCTAGCAATTGCTTCTCCTTGTCCACGTTCTTCTGCTTCTAATCCTGGATAAGCACCTGGCGTATCGATTAACGTAACTACAGGAATCCCAAATTTTTCGGCGGATTTCATTAATCGTAATGCTTTACGATACCCTTCAGGGTTAGACATTCCAAAATTACGATACTGTCTTGTTTTGGTATTAAATCCTTTTTGTTGCCCAATAAACATATAAGATTGGTCACCTATTTTACCTAGACCACCAATCATGGCCTTATCATCCTTTACATTTCTATCTCCGTGCAACTCTAAAAATGTGTCACCACAAAGTGCTTTTATATGATCTAAGGTATAAGGTCTATTAGGATGGCGAGACAACTGAACACGTTGCCATGCTGAAAGATTTTTATATATATCTTTCTTTGTTTCAGCGAGCTTTTTTTCAATCTGCTTACAGGTTTCGGTGACATCGACATCACTTTCTTTACCTATAATCTCACATTTATCTAGTTGCTCTTCAAGTTCTTTTATTGGTAATTCAAACTCTAAATATTCCATACAATTTGAAGTTAGTTTTGTTTAGTTAGTATAGTTAGGTTACAAACCTACGTATTCTTATTTCTATATTAGAAAAAATACTTAAAAAAGTAAGTTCGCATTTTCAATTTACAAAAATAGAATTTATTCAAGAAACAATAAAAATTTAATTGGTAATACTATTCGATTTGCGTTTTTGCCTTTTATAATTCTTAAAAATGGCATCGAATAAAACGGTCATTAAAACGAGAATAGCACCTATATAAAATTGTGGTGACATTTTTTCGGTCTCAGGAAAAAGTGCCAACGCTATAGCAATACCGTATACAGGTTCTAAGTTATAACTTAAAATTACAGTAAAAGGACTGATATATCGCATTATATCTACAGATCCAATAAATGCATAGGCCGTGCATATTGATGCCAAAATAAACAAATACAACCAGTCTGAATTTGAAAGTGTAAAAAACTCAGCATTAAAAGTTTTACCTGTACATAAAATAAAGACCGTTAAAAATAAAACTCCACTTACAAACTCATAAAATGAAATCACGGTCGCATTATGCTTTGTTATAAAAAGGCCATTAATGACCGCAAATAATGTTGAAAATAAAGCGGAAAGCAATCCTAAAATAATACCATTAATATATCCCATTTCGCTACTCGTAATTAAATAGACTCCAAGGATAACAATGAGACCAAAGATAATTTCATAGCCCAAAATACGTCGCTTAAATATTAAAGGTTCTATAAATGAGGCAAAGAAAGCACCAGAAGAAAACATAGCTAATGCAATAGACACATTGGCTTGGTTGATGGCTTCAAAAAAAGTAATCCAATGCAAAGCGATGATTACACCAGCTACAGAAAATTGCAAAAGTGAAACCTTTGTTATTTTAATATTTACCCGTACGACTTTAATATAAATAAACATTAAAATTCCGGCCATTGCCATTCTATACCAAACGAGTTCTATGGCTCCGATGGTAATTAGCTCACCTAAAATGGCTGTAAAACCGGCAATGATAACAAGAAAATGTAAGTGCAGATAATGCTTTAATTTAGCGTTTGGCATTTTGAAGGAGATATACAGCTAAAATACCAAATATTACATTAGGAAACCATACTGCAACTATAGCTGGGAAATTAGATTGCTCCGCCATGACTCCAAATACCTTATCGAAGAACACATAAATCATAGCAATGGCAATACCAACGGCCAAATTTGTTCCCATACCACCACGACGTTTTACTGACGAAACTGCAACTGCAATAATGGTAAGAATAAATATAGATACAGGTAAACTCCACTTTTTTAATTTCACTACTTCATAGCGACCAATATTTGGTGATCCGCGTCGTTTTTCTGCAGCAATAAATTTCAATAATTCGCCATAAGATTTCGTCTCGGCAGCATATTGTACGGGAGTTAGATCTTCAAGCTCAAAAGGGAAATCCATAAGTTTCTGACCTTCTTGCTCAACCGTTTCAACTCCATCATTAAACGAACGTTTTATATAAGTAATCAGTTTATAGACACTATCTTTTTCGACATAACTAATGCGGTCTGCAAAAATCTTATATTTCAGCTCGTTATTTTCAAAGTGTTCATATGTAAATTTTAAACCTGTGCTAGTTTTAGGTATAAAATTACTGACGTAGATATAATCGTTATCATTAATTTGTTGATACACATCTTTGGTTTGCTGAATAGATCTACCTTTTTTAAGGTATTTAAATTTGAATTCATTAAAACCTTGGCTGGCAATTGGAGCTAAATACATACCTAAAAACAAGGCGAAACCTGCAACAATTGAAGCACCTATTAAATACGGCCTTAAAAACCTTGAAAACGAAACACCCGAACTTAAAAATGCGACAATTTCTGTATTATTAGCCAGTTTTGAAGTAAACCAGATCACCGATAAAAATAAGAATAATGGAAATAGAAGATTCGCGAAATAAACTGTAAAATTTAAATAATAAAATGCTACCTCTCCAAATGGCACATCGTTTTCTATCATCTTACCTACCTTCTCCGCTAAGTCTACAATTATTCCGATAGGAACAAACAGCAATAACATCATCAAGAATGTAAATAAATACCGTTTTAATATATACCAATCTAGTATTTTCAAGTTACTCGTTAATTATGGATTAAAATTATAATTTCTGAATTTACGATAAAAATCACCTTACAGTCGGTTGTCCATTTGCTTTACCATTTTATCTTTCCAAGTTCCAAAATCACCTGCAATTATGTGTTTTCTGGCTTCTCTCGTTAACCATAGATAAAACCCTAGATTATGAATGGTTGCAATTTGTTTACCTAATAATTCATTTACGGTGAATAAGTGTCTTAAATATGCTTTGCTATATTCAGTATCTACAAAGGTTATTCCCATTTCATCAATAGGTGAAAAATCATTTGCCCATTTTAAATTTTTGATATTAATAGAGCCATGTGCTGTAAATAGCATACCGTTTCTAGCATTTCTCGTTGGCATCACACAATCAAACATATCTACACCTAACGCAATATTTTCTAAAATATTGATTGGTGTCCCTACTCCCATTAAATAACGCGGTTTATCCTCTGGCAAAATGCTACAAACCACATCGGTCATAGCATACATTTCTTCTGCTGGCTCTCCTACAGACAATCCACCAATAGCATTACCTTCTGCACCAGCATTAGCTATATATTCTGCAGATTGTTGGCGTAAATCTTTGTAGGTACTACCTTGAACAATTGGAAAAAACGTTTGTTCATAATCGTATGTAAACGGAGTCTTTTTTAAATGAGTTAAGCAACGCTCTAGCCAACGATGCGTCATATGCATAGATCGCTTAGCGTAATGATAATCGCATGGATAAGGGGTGCACTCATCAAATGCCATAATAATATCTGCGCCTATACTACGTTGAACTTCCATTACATTTTCTGGTGTAAATACATGGTAGCTACCATCAATGTGCGATTTAAACTTTACACCTTCTTCTTTTATCTTTCTATTAGACGATAAGGAATAAACTTGATATCCTCCAGAATCAGTCAAGATATTACGATCCCAATTCATAAATTTATGTAACCCACCGGCTTGCTCTAAAATTGGAGTTTGAGGCCTTAAATAAAGATGGTATGTATTTCCTAAAATAATATCTGGGTTGATATCATTTTTAAGTTCTCTTTGATGCACGCCTTTTACCGAAGCTACAGTACCTACTGGCATAAAAATAGGTGTTTCAATAGTGCCATGATCCGTAGTAATAGATCCTGCTCTAGCTTTGGTTTGCTTATCGTTTGCTATTCTTGTAAATTTCATGTGTTATTACTTATTGTTTTTCAGTGCACACATGTATTTTACAATTTACCACTTTATTAAAGTGATAATTCTTCAGCATGCTCGTGTCATTAAATATAAGTCTGGGGGCAAATATAAATAACTCTATTACATTCCTTCTTAAATTAGATTTAAAAAATAGTACACTTACAATTTTAAGCATATTGTTAGCAAATCACTCAATTCGTTAATAAGTGCATGTTTTCAACTTTTGATAAGCCTAAGTAAAAAGTTATTTTTGCAACATATAACTTAAGCAACATAACATGCCAAACATTAAAGAATTAACTGATTTAACTACTCAAGTTCGTAGAGATATTTTACGAATGGTACACAAGGTAAACTCTGGTCATCCTGGTGGATCACTAGGTTGTGCCGAATTTTTTGTTTCTCTATACCAAGAGCTCATGGAAACTAATGATGGTTTTGACATGGATGGTATTGGAGAAGATTTATTTTTTCTTTCAAACGGACACATTTCACCTGTATACTATAGTGTATTGGCTAGATCCGGATATTTTCCTGTTGAAGAATTAAATACCTTTAGGCTTATCGACTCACGTTTACAAGGCCATCCAACAACGCATGAAGGCTTACCAGGCATTAGAATCGCTTCCGGTTCTCTTGGCCAAGGTATGTCTGTGGCTATTGGAGCTGCACAAGCCAAAAAACTTAATAATGATGACCATTTGGTATACAGTCTGCATGGTGATGGAGAATTACAAGAAGGTCAGAACTGGGAAGCCATAATGTATGCTTCGGCTAAAAAAGTGGATAATCTTATTTCAACCATTGATTTAAACCAACAACAGATTGATGGTTGTACAGACGATGTTTTACCAATGGGAAGTCTAAAAGCTAAATTTGAAGCTTTCGGTTGGGCCGTTTTAGACATCGAAAAAGGAAATGATATTGACGCTGTATTAGAAGGCATGAAAAAAGCAAAATCATTAACAGGACAAGGAAAACCTGTTTGTGTACTTCTACACACGGTAATGGGTAACGGTGTCGATTTTATGATGCATACACACGCTTGGCATGGAAAAGCACCAAACGACGAGCAATTAGCTACTGGATTAGAACAAAACGCTGAAACTCTAGGAGATTACTAAAAAAGTATAATTAAACAGATACCCATTTTTATGGGCATTATTATGAAAACATACACATATACAGAAAAGAAAGATACCAGAAGTGGATTTGGTGCAGGTTTAGCAGAATTAGGACGTACAAATCCTAATGTTGTAGCACTTTGTGCAGACTTAATTGGATCTTTAAAAATGAACGAATTCATTGATGAAAACCCTGAACGTTTTTTTCAAATAGGAATTGCGGAAGCCAATATGATGGGCATTGCAGCAGGTTTAACTATAGGCGGAAAAATTCCTTTTACCGGAACGTTTGCTAATTTCTCTACAGGTAGGGTTTACGACCAAATTCGCCAATCTATTGCCTACTCTGGTAAAAATGTAAAAATTTGTGCATCTCACGCTGGATTAACCCTAGGAGAAGATGGTGCGACTCATCAAATTTTAGAAGACATCGGACTAATGAAAATGTTACCAGGTATGGTTGTTATTAATCCTTGTGATTATAACCAAACAAAAGCTGCAACAATTGCAATCGCAGACTACGATGGACCTGTTTACCTAAGATTTGGTCGACCGTCTGTACCAATTTTCACTCCTGCAGACCAGAAATTTGAAATCGGAAAAGCTATTCAGCTTACAGAAGGAACTGATGTTACTATTGTAGCTACAGGTCACTTAGTATGGGAAGCTTTAGAAGCATCAAAAGTATTACATGAAGCTGGTATTTCTGCTGAAGTTATAAATATTCATACTATTAAGCCTTTAGACGATAAAGCTATTATAGAATCGGTATCTAAAACAGGATGTATTGTAACCGCAGAAGAACACAATCATTTAGGTGGACTTGGAGAAAGTGTAGCTAGAGTATTAGCTCAGCACAAACCAACCCCTCAAGAATTTGTGGCAACCAACGATACGTTTGGAGAATCTGGCACACCAGCTCAGCTTATGGATAAGTATGGGTTAAATAGCGATGCCATACAGAAAGCGGTTAAAAAAGTGATGAACAGAAAATAATTTTCATCTGGCATCGTTTTTGAAAGTAAGTTCCTAATCTTAAAAACGAACATTATGAAATATTTACAAAAAACAGTTATTGCAACTGCGATTTTGGCTTTTGTTGGCTTTTCAATAACAGCACAGAATGGTAATTCTTTTGGAATTAAAGGAGGCCTAAATTACAGTGCTAATGGAGATTATTTTGAATCTACGAGTGCTAATGCTAAAAATCCAGATCGTAATATAGGCTATCACATTGGACTTTTTGGTAAAATCGGTAATCGCCTTTATTTAAAACCAGAGCTTATGTATACCGCAACGCGAAGTGATTATTATAGTGATGAATTTTCTGTTAAGAAAATTGATGCTCCTGTATTAGTAGGTGCTAAAGTCTTAGGTCCTGTTAGCGTTTTTGCTGGCCCTTCATTTCAGTATTTATTGGATACAGAATTTGAAGGTATTGAAATTGATAATGTTGAAGACGATTTCTCTGTGGGTTTAAATTTTGGAATCGGACTTAGTTTTAATAATATTGGAATTGACTTAAGGTATGAAAGAGGTTTTAGTGAAAATGAAGCAAC
>Ga0193951_1000344_pt1 | contig 21868 bp, 25 predicted proteins | sample BB_2_MG_FD_140370 | JGI IMG/M metagenome (GOLD analysis project Ga0193951, IMG submission 140370) | Microbial mat bacterial communities from the Broadkill River, Lewes, Delaware, United States - BB_2_MG | ecosystem: Environmental > Aquatic > Freshwater > River > Microbial mats | place: USA...
AGAACATTACAGCGTATGAATTAAACAGCAGAGATTCAAGAATTGGCGAAATAACAAATATCGCAACATCAATATTAAATAACTACACAGAAGATGAAAAAAGAAAAAAGATTAATGATGAGAATATCAGTTTGCTTAGGATTTATCAAGGTAAAGAGATTGACTTTATAAAGACTGGTAAACGTTGGGTAATAACTAAATCATTAAGAAAGAATCTACAAAAGTTACCATACTTTGTAATGCACAATTATCCTAAGAAGATGAAGGTGTATGAAAAGAGGAAGACTAGAAACAAAGAGTTAGCAAAAGACGGAAAGGATAAGATTCAGTACAACGCTTTCCATTCACCTTCACCAATGAATGAGTTGTGTGACTATATAGAAACTTGGGAAGTAAAAAATATCAAGTGGTCTAAGATACAAAATGAAACATATCATTTATTATACAACCATGATATTGAATTCAGCAAGGACAATCCAATATTTAGAAAGTGTAGAGAAATAAATGAATCGTTCTCTAAAAAGTGGATTAATGTAGTTAGGAATGAAGATATAGAGGAACGTTCTAAGGGGGTTCATAATCTATTTAAAGAGTATGTTGCTATATTAAGAATGAATGAGGAGGAATGTGGAATAGATTTATTTTCAAACTACTTTATTCATGCTTCAAATTATAGGACGCAGTTGAATAAGCATTTGTGTTGGGAAGCATATGGTGATATTATTTTAGAAAACATTAGAAAAAATACCACTGACCAAAATCCAATACGAATTGTAGAGTGCGATAAAAATGACATTAATGCCAAAGAATTTTTAGGTAAATGGTATAAGGTGGAAGAAATTGAAAGAGGTGCGAATGGGGCTTAATTTTATAATGGAGGATTATTCCACTGGCATGATAGATTCGATAGATGAAGTAAAAAAAAGAATATGGGGCAGTAAATATAGGTTTACAAAGCTATATAATACAATAGAGTTTGAGCCACGACTTGAGGAATTAAGTGGCTCAAATGAGCTTTATGCTTTGTTTGAGGTGTATTCAAAGTTACCTTGTATAAATGTCAAGAGCAAGTATAATGACGATAATATGACAGCATATGACTTTATACGGATACACATAAACAACACATGGACATATGTATGTGAAAAGGACTGCTATTTGCCAAAGGAATATTATAGGCGAATGTATTATGCCAAAGAATTATACTTTGAAACAGTTGGCAAAATTAAAGAAGGTGTGATTGTTGATATTCAAGACTTGTCTGATAGACTAGAAAAAAACTATTCAGAGGCAGATAGAATAAAGAGATTTGCTAACAATAGGAAGATGGATATTTCTTGGGATGAGTACGTGAAAAGGGTAAATATGTATTTAGATAGGATATCTGTAAACTTCAAGCCAGTGGATGTATATGAAGAAGAAAATCCATTTAATGATATTGACTTTGAGAATTTAATTGGGTATAGTGATGATAATTATGCTGTAAGTTACATTAATAAGAGTATAACTGGGTATTTTAGGAATGAGTATATTGAGAGTATGGGAATACCAAGAAATCAAGAGTGTAAAATTAAAGAATGTTCAGAATGTGGTCGTTTGATTAAGATTACCACTAGCAACAATAAATATTGTAAGAGTTGTGCTAGGTTAAAAAAAATAGAAAACACAATATTAGCGAGAAATTCAAAGAAAAACTGTGATTGTTGAAAGCGAACAATCCCCAAACACGTTGGAAGAATGTTGAAATTTCAATATGTTGAGCGGTGTAAATCGACTGTTGTACCTTGTTATTTATCGGTGATGGTAAGCATAAAAACACTATGTTTTACCTACAAAATAGAAGAATCCAAATTTAAAATTTCAAGGAGAGAGAAGAATGAAAAATCGTGCAGAATTAGTAAAGGTATTTCAAGAAAAATTTGAGTTAGCATCAGCAGAAAAAGCTAAGCAGTTTGTCGAGAAAATCGAAGAATTATTAAAAGATGAATTAAAAGAAGGTGGATATAAATTCGCTGGAATTACAGTTGAACAAGATGAGAAAAAGGCATCATCTGGATTGTCACATACAACTACTCCACCTACACCTTGGTCGAAACCAGCCCACATCACAGTTAAAACAAAAGTTTCTAAAGAGTTAAAAGAATTGGTTTATAGAGAGCTATAATGGGACTGACCTGAGAATTCTGCGGAACTCAGGCAAAATAAATAGTTTTTAGTCGGTTGTACTATAACAATCGACTTCCAATGCCAAGTAGGCTAATAAAAGGTTGCGACTTACCGCCGTGGAGGGTTAGATGGATAGCAGTGAAGTTTTGGATGTATTAAAACAAGATATTGAATTGCTTATGAGCAGACGGACGAAGGCGATTGAAGAAGGGGATAGTAGGGTCTCATTAGAAACAACAAGGTTGATTAAAGATACGTTAGATTTAATCAACAGACTCCCTAGAGATACGTGGAAAGATTACGAGTTTTCGATGAATGAATATTTAAGAGAAAACTTCAAACAACACTTGGATTCTCATAAATTTGAAGATTATGCACAAAGGCAAATATATGAGATTGGGTTTAATAACGGAATTGGTTTGGCTGAAATGATTATCTTTAATAAAAACAGAAAGATTAAATAGCAAATTGGCTTATACGAGCAATTTTAAAACACATATGGGTTAATGTATAGGCTTGGTGCATTAACCCCCACACAAGAGAAGAGAGCATCGACTTGTAAGAATGTCGATTAATAAAGAAAGCTTTTACGAAAAAGAAGGGCTTATTTAAAATAAGTCGTGCAGTTAACCACAAAACTTGTGTGGATAAACTATGGCTTTGATGGGTTGTGCCTAACAATCCATTACCAATAGAGTCTAACATCCGACTCATTTTCATATTATACTCCTTTTCAGCCCTTCGGGGCATACATAAAAACTTAATAGAATCTAATTCGTATTGGTTTGCGAACGTCTAGCAGTACGCAACTGCATTAATCTTATTGGAGGCTTATATGAGCAAATATACCAAAAGAGAAAAAGTTTGTACTAGATGTTTTGAGTGCAAATTTGACTGTAAATCAATAGAACCAATACCTTGTGATAATTTCTCAAGGGGATACAATAGATTTGAATATAAGAAATTACTATCTGAGCAAAATGTAAATGTAAAGAAATTATGTGATAAGAATAATTTATCATACAATAGAATGATGGATATGTTGAATGGTAGAATGATATTTCACTATAAGTACGCCTACTATTTAGACACAGCGTTATTCGAGAAAACCGAGTATCTAAATTATATAGAGAGGGTTGAATATGGGAAATAAAAAAGACAAAGCTAAAATTCACTTTATAGGGAATTCAAGCGAGCAAGTCACTGGGTCATCATACCTTTGTACTTTTAAAGATGAAGTAACAATGGTAGACTGTGGTTTCGTTCAGACAGCAAGCAAAATTAAGCAGTGGCAATTGAATAACGCTAATTATAAATTCAAAGTTAAAGAAGTTGACAATATAATTTTGACTCATTTTGGGCATTTAGACCATCAAGGTGGATTGCCTAGATTATACGCAAATGGATGTAGGGCAAAAATTTTTGCATCAAAAGGTGCTAGACAATATTTGGCAGTTGCATTTGCAGATGGGTATAAAATTCAAGTGGCTGACGCTGAATTGTTATCGAAACAAAACGGTAGACAATTTAAACTAGGATATACGGAAGATGATATTGAGAATTGTTTAAATCATATTGTTGAATGTGAGCCGAATAAAATAATATCAATAGGTAAATATACGTCATTTAGATTCTCTAGTGCCTACCACATCGTTCAATCTAATCAAGTTGAGTTATTCTTCAATGACAAAAATTATAAGCGTACAGCTTATTTTAGTGGCGATTTGGGCAATACTAATATTGACAAACCATTTCTTGAACCTTTCAAGCCAATTAAAAAGTTTGATGTAGCTGTAGTAGAAACTACCTATGCAATGAACCCTAAATCAGTTGGTGAGAAAGATAGAGCTAAGGACAGAGAGAAATTACAAAGTGTAATCAGACAGACTTGTTTTGAGAACAAGGGTAAAGTAATCATAGCGTCATTTTCTATGATGAGATTACAAGAGTTGATGTATGAATTGTATCAGATGTATCACGAAGACGAAAATTTCAAGACGGATATTGTAATAGATACACCACTTGGAATTAAGATATGTGATATGTTCAGCGATTTGATTCCAGAGAAAGATTATGAGTTATGGTATAATATCGTAAACTGGGATAGATTTATATTTGTAAAAGATTGGAAAGATAGCGAGAGTGCTGTAAAATCTATCAAACCAAGCATATGTATTGCTAGTTCGGGCTTTTGTCAAGGTGGCAGAATTTTAGACTACATTCAACACAGCTTGGGCGATGAACGAAATACGTTTGTGTTCGTAGGCTATTCTAGTGCTGATAGTTTAGCTGGCATAATTAAAGAAGGTAAGAAAAAACTTGTTGAAGTAAATGGAATACAAGTAAAGAATAAAGCTAATGTGGTAAATCTACTAAGTTTCAGTTCACATATTCAGCACAAGCAAATGTTGGAGTTGTACTCTGATTTCAATTGTAAAGAAATATACTTGGTTCATGGTGAAAAAGAGCGTCAATATCCATTCGCAGAGTTATTGAGTGGTGAGTATGCTAAAGTTGGGAAAACTACCAAGGTGTTTGTACCAAATATAAATGATGAAATTGTTATTAATTAACTCCCCGATTAATGTACTTTCGGGGAAGTGGTTTAGTAAAATATGTAATTTGTAGGCAAGCCAATCTGATTAGGTTGGTTTTATTTTATTTGCAGATGGGAGAGAGTATGCAAACAAAACGTGAAACAAATGAGTCATACGATGACTATTCGTATAGACTGTATAAAAATAGGCAACTATATGGACTTAAAAATGAAGAAGTTGCAGATTTAATTAAGCAAGAATTTGGAATTACAAAAGACGAATCAGCGATAAGAAAAGATATGACATCATATATCAGAGGCTTTGATAATGGTTATGAAAAAGGCATTATGGATTCCGAACGAAAAGAAATGGACAATCCACTAATTCCAAAATCACACCTTTCAAAGCTAAAAGAAATCACTGGTGAATATGCGATTAGAAAAAGAGATATGGAATTAACTAGGCTTGAATTGTCACGATTAAACAGGCAAGTTGTTCCATCTATTTTATTAGCAGAACAATATGAGAATCACTTATTAGAATATGGTATTAATGTTTTCAATGGTTTAGAATTTAAAGAAAAGAAACAAGGCACTTGCGTGATTAAATCACTTCCATCTGATTGGCATATTGGTGTAGTTATTGACGAGGAATACAATACCTATAATTACGCTGTGGCTGAACGCAGAATGAGAGAGTATACCGAAGAGGTATTAAACTATGCCAAACTTTTTAATGCTCACACGATTAGCATAACGTCACTTGGGGACGTGGTTGAGAATACAGAAATGCGTGGAAATCAGAAGTTTGATTGTGAGTTTAACTATGCAGAACAAGTGGCGAAAGCACAAGATTTACTCATGCAACATATCATGGACATTCTAGCAGAGGGATATAAGGTTGATTTGTCTGCTGTATATGGGAATCATTGTAGAATGACTGGGAACAAGAATGATAGTATTGATACAAGTAATGCAACATATGTGATTATGGAAAATATCAAGAAAACATTTGACTACCTAAGTCAATATAGTGGTAAAAAGTTTGATATATCATTTGTTCAAAAAAACAGCAAATATAAATATCACAGCGATAATTATTATGGATTTAAAATAAGATATCAGCATGGTCACAATGATAGCAAAGCAGACACTTCTAAAATTGAAAAATATAACGGAGTTGATGACGAAAGTTATGATGCTTTAGTGTTTGGTCACTTGCACCATTTTAGGCTGATTCAATTAAATAGAAATCAATTTGAGATGTACTGTTCATGTTTACAAGGTTCAAACGAATATGGCAGAGATGTTGTGAAATCAACTGCAAACGCTGGACAGTCAATAATCGTTATATTTGAGAATGGAACTGCTTTACCGATTAACATTGATTTACAATAAAATACTTGGGGAGAAGGTATTTATGCGAAATGATTCATTTGTAACGCCGTTCATGAAAGATTCAATTGTTGAGGATATGAAAACTCAATCGGCATTAAAGCATAGAACGATATATATGTCGGAAAGTGTCGATGAAGACAGTGTATTCAAATTGAATTATTATTTAGATAGAATAGTTAGGCTTGATAGCAAATTAAATACAAAAGAACCAATCACAATTATTATATCATCATTTGGTGGTTCTGTATATGAAATCCTATCATCAATTAGTAGACTTGAAAAGATGCAAGAAGATGGATATATTATTAAAACAATTATAGACGCAAAAGCGATGTCTTGTGGAAGCCTTTTATCTCAATGTGGAAGCAAAGGTCATAGATATGCAAATAGATATTCTACAGTGCTATATCATCAAGTTTCTAGTGCTACATGGGGAACATTGGCAGAAATGGAAGTTGGTATTGAGGAAACACAAAGACTGTGGAATCTAATGAAGTCAATTACGTTGAAACATACAAACGTTTCTGATGAATGGTTTGAAAATCTAAAAGAGAGAAATAAGGACTTGTATCTAACGCCTGAGCAATGTTTGGATTTGGGTATCATAGACCATATTTTATAGGAGAGAATTATGAGTGAAAATCATGTAGAAGAAACGATTACAGAAGAAGAATTGTTAGAAATGATGTCACAAATCAAAGGTGAAGGGAAGTCTGAAATTGAAATGTTCAGAGAACCTTTTGAATATGACGTGGATAGCTTGGTAGAAATATCACAGACTGATGAATTTAAGCGTGGTTCTAAGCTTGCTTCGTACTATGTCGGGATGTATTCAACCCTATTAAATTTTGGAATGGACATTAAATCGGCACATGACATTGTTATTAATCAACAATCATTAGACGCAAACGAAAAGATTCAGAAAATGAGCGTTGAAATGAATATTGAAGTTTCAAAGAATCAATCTTTAGCAGTAGAAAGAAATCAATTATAACAACAACAGAGAGGGCTAAACTCCCTCTCTCCCATATTATTAATTTACATAGGGGCACTATTCTATCTCTCCCAGATGGCAATAGTCATTTGAGGATAGTGTCTTCTTCTTAGGTGTCTCTATGTAAGTTAATAATGCAAACATAGCGTGAGATAGGTTGGGCTTATAATCTAACCGACAAGTGATACAATCCTAAATATTTGCTTCTCACGTTTACTTTTTAGGAATATTATAAAAAATATAGAGATGTAAAGATAATTAATTATAAATAGGAGAGATGGTGATTTAATATGGCAACGACAGAGAAGTTGTTAGCAGATAAAGCAAAAGCTAAGGCGAGAAGTGGCAAAAAGAAACCAGTTGAAAAGCCAAAGTTGTTCTGCCTAATACATCCGAATGGTGTCACTGAATTGGCAGAAACTCAATTTTATGTAGTAAGAGGGGAATCAATTTTTTCTCAAGTTGGTAAAATAATGATTTGCAAAGCTTGTTGTTCTAGGTTATACCAACAATATTATACAGAGACACAAGACCCGAAACTTTCAATGTATTATGCGTGCAGAAAAATGGACATAGCTTTTATTAATAAAGTTTACGAATCGTCTTTTGAAGAATGTAATGGTGATTGGACTAGGGTGTTGGGATTTTATATGAAAAACTACTCTAGCTTGGGGGCTAAAAACGGGTGGAACTATTCATTTGATAATAGTGAAAGCTGTGACATGGATTCTAGCGAGGTAGCAGAGGAAAGTGAGTTAATAGAATCAAGAGGAAAACTAACAAGAGAAGAAAAAGAAATAAAAAAACAAGTTGTACTAGCTTTAAATGAAGACCCATTCGATTCTTTCCCAATACAAGACCAAAAATATCTGTATAAAAAACTACTTGATTATTTTAAAGACGAAGAAATACTAGAGGACACATACAAAGTTTCTCAAATAATCCAATTAGTTGTAAACAATAATCAGATTAGAATATTCTCAAATGAGCTAGGTAAGCTGAACATGAATCCTTTAGACAACATGGATAAAATTAAAAGTTTAAATGCTATTATAAAAGATATTGTAATGAACAATGATAAAATTGCTAAAGAGAATGGGGTGTCAGAGAAGAATAAAAAGAACCAAAATGTAGGTGGAAACACATTAGGGTCACTCATGAAAACTATGAGGAGTTTAAACTTCAAAGATGCCGAACAGGATTTTTACGACATGAAAAAGGCTTATGGTATGCAACAAGCAGAGCTTAAATCGTTACAAAATATAAAAGAGCAAATAGTTTTTGATGAGCAAGATATAGATGATATGATTAATTATCAAAGAGAAATGATTAGAGATTTGCAAGGAAAGCTAATGGATAAGGAAGAAGAAATAAGGATGTTGGTAAGTGGTGAGGTGAAAAATGTCGAATAGCAAATTTTTATCTAACCGAAAAAGACAATTATACTTTCAAAATTCTAAGCTTTTAAAATATTGGAGAAGAAATCCAGTAATCGCTTGTAGAGATATACTTGGAATAGAACTGCTAGATTATCAGAAATGGCAACTAATGATGTCTTGGAATAAACCATACGTTGTTTGGTGCTGTGGCAGAAATAGTGGCAAGTCGTTTGTTGGTGCAATTATAATGATTTTGAAGTTTCTGTTATTTGAAAATCAACAAATATATATTATTTCTAGTGTAGGTTCGCAATCCCAAGAGACATTTATGAAAGCAGAGAGTATTGCAAAACAAAGAATCGAATCTACAAAGGACTTGAAGGACATATTCTTTTACGAGGTAATAAAGAGTAGTAATGGTGATGGATTTATTCACGACAAGACAAGCTTTAGGATGTCAAGTTGGAATGGAAGTAATATATTCACACTAAACGGAAACCCAGATAACAATAGGAGCAAGCGTGCGACGCTTGTTTTCTTTGACGAAGCTGGGTTTTCGTCAGAAGAAATTATTGCAGTATCAGAAGCATTTGCGACACAAGAGTCGGACTTTGCTACTGCAACAGATTCTAGTTTTGATATTCGTGGTGAATTTAAAAAATGTCCAACGCAATTAATATTTGCATCGTCAGCAAGTGATACTACTTCTACTTTTTGGAGAAAATACAAAGAATATTCAATGAAGATGATAGCTGGTGATGACAGGTATTTTTGTTGTGACATATCTGTAGATATACCACTTGCACCACTCAAGGACGGCGAAAAATACGCCCCATTATTGAAAAAGTCTCAAGTGGACGACGCATTAAGAACGAACAGAGAGAAAGCACTTAGGGAATATTATAACAAATTCCAACAAGATGGTGGAGAATCACAGATAATAAAAAGAGCTAGAATCACAAACAATGAAACGTTTTTACTTCCGAAACTATCAAACACTACTGGAGATGAGAAATTTGCCATAGCAATAGACCCTGCACGTACATTTGATAATTCTTGTTGTACAATAATGGAAATAAAGTACGATGAAAATATTGGATACTACGGCGAGCTATGCAATGGTGTCACGTTTGCAGATTTAGGGAAAAAGAAAAAAACCCCAATGAGAACACCTGAGCAGATTAAATACGCAAAACAGTTGATATTAGATTATAACGGGAATGGTGTTCCAGATTATCAGAATATAGAAGCGTTGTTAATAGACTCTGGTTCTGGTGGTGGTGGACGCTCGTCTTGGGCTGACGCATTATTGGAAGATTGGAATGACGCAAAGGGAGTAAAGCATAAGGGTTTTATTGACTATAACGACCCAGAATATGCGAATGAGAGAAGCGAATTTCCTAATGCGAGCAAGATATTAAACCTTGTATCCCCTCAGAAGTTTAAAAAACAAATGTGCGAAGAATTGATTGAGTTAATGGACTTGGACTTGATTAAATTTCCAAAAGAGTACAGTGGTAAGGGATATGTGACATTGGCAGTAGACGATGGCAATGAAAGGGATATTAAGATTAGACACTTGACGTTGGAAGAAGAGTTAGCTTTGATATATATGGATATATTAAAAACAGAAACTACCTCTATTCATAGATTCCAAAATGCTGAAAAAACTAACACCGTTTATAAGTTACCAAAAGACAAAGAAAGAAAGATGCATGACGATAGATTTTACACACTTTTATTATTGGCTCATCACTTATACGAAAAACGCCGAGAAGACCAACTTTCAAAATCACGTAGTAGAAAAGTTGTAGATTTATCGCAATTCAAATCATGTGTTACGCCAGTATCATTCTAAGAGAAAGGAGGTGGGCTATTGAAGAAAACGACAATTGACGAGAATGACAATTTTGTTGTAGAAATAACAGAAGATGTACTCGAAAACACAGATGTAATAACTAGCAAAGAAGACTTCACAAGCAAACTTGTACAGCGTGCAATTTCATCATATTCAGGTGGGGACAAGACTTACTCGCAGAACATAACGGAACAAACATTTATGCGCACAGCGTTGACAGAAGATACTATATCAAAACTTGCATTTAAAGCACAAGACAATATTGCTAACATTCAAGAAATAAATGGATACATTGACTTCTATCTGAATAAGGATGACATTATAGGTAAAACATATGAGGTCATAGAAGCCAATGTTAATGCGAAATACCAATTATCATATCCAATAGTAGAAGGTAGAAACAAACAGAACGCATTGAATAAGGTTAAGGCTGTCATTGATAAGTTTAACCAAGAGATAGAGCTTGAAGAACTTATTATTGAAACAATTCCATATGCTTACAGTAATGGTAATAGAATATTATATCTGCGTGAGAAACCAAATGGTGGCTATCAAGTAGACAAATATCCATTAGGAGTTGCTAGGATTTCCGATTATAAAATCAACAACGAGCCTATTGTAAATTTATCAATCCCTGATATCTTATCTAGGTTGAGTGGGAAAACTGTATCGGACTTTGGCTATGGTACTACTATGAATGTATCGGACTATTCACTGTTTAAGAATTACGATGACGAGGTTAAGGCTAATTTCCCACCAGAAGTATATTCAGCTTATAAGAATCAATCGGACACAATTGTAAGACTAAACACAGACAAAACCGCTGTTATTAGAACCAATAATAGAGGTAAGAAATATGGTCTATCCCCTATATTCAAAGCGTTAAGTCCAGCGTTAAAGTTAGAGATACAAGAGAAAAGTGATAGCTCAAACTCTAAGGCTAGAGGAAAGAAAATCATCTTTCAAAAGATAGATTCTAAGCTATTAGGGGAAAACGGGAAAGACATTGATTTGTCATTACCTGTATACTCACACGCTGAATTAATCAGAGCTTTGAAAAGTGAGGTAGCTGTATACACTGGTGCGCCTTGGGTAGAGTCAATCACATATGTAGAGCCAAAAATTGATAACACTGTAACGGATAGTTTAAATTATTACAAAAGTAAGGTATTGTCGGCTTTGGGTATAGCATTTCTTAACGGTGACTCTAAGACTGGTATGGTTGTATCTCAATTAAATTTCACAGAATTAATGAGAACAATTGATAAAATATCAACACAACTAGAACATAATATCAACAAGTGGTATAAGTATGTTTTAGAAAAAGAAGGTTTGCCAATTGCATATGCTCCGACTATCACTGTGATGGACTCGGAGTTGATGGAGTTAGAATTACGTATGGCACTGGTTGAGAAATTATTCAATGCCTTTGGTGCAAGTTACAAGACGGCATACGAAATGTTGGGTGTTGACTATAATGATGAAATCAATAAGCGTAAGGAAGAAAATGAGCAGAAATTAGACGAATTAGTGTTCTATCCTAGAATGAACGCAAATACTTTTACTTCTGATGGCGTTGACAACAAAGACAAGCAAAATCCAACCGTAAACAAGCAAGTACAAAATCAAGGTGGTGATGAATAGTGAAGCTATTAAGCGAGAATTCTAATTTTAGAGTTTACTTAGAAACTATTGATAGAACCCCATACACTATAAAAATATCAACCTCTGGTGAACTTTTAGGAATTGAGAAATACGATTGTGACAAATCAAGTGTGGCAGTTTCTCAACGTCTTAATAACGTAGAGTTTGGGTAAGGGGGAAATAATGGAAGACAATAAAATTTTAAGTTCAAGTAGGATAATGGAATTAGCAGAGTCAGAAGATGGATTATACATGACTTTGACTGGTCAATTATGTTACTTGGACGACTACAACGCAAATGGAATAAAGTTATTAAAAGGTGAAAGGTTCGATGAAAACCTAAACTCTTTAGTAGAAACACCAGTTGTTGCAAAATATGTTTGGAGTGAGGATAACGGAAGTGACTTCTCAGGACATGAAGCATATAGGGATTGGCTCACTGGCGAAATTAGGTTTGGGACAGAAGCAATAGGTGTACATCAAAAGGTTTGGGTAGAAGACAAAATGGTAAAACCAGTGTTCTCAGACACTGAAAAAATGTTGCCAGTTGTTATGTACCAAGCGAAGATATGGTCAGATAGGTTCCCCAATTTTGCAAACGTAATTAGGAAATTATATGCACAAGGGAATTTAGGCACAAGTTGGGAATTAATTCCAAATGCAATTAAACAAGAACAGTCGGATATTACGGCTATACCAAATCCAAGAAGTTCGGATGATTGGACTCTTATTGGCAATTGCTTATTGGGTAAAGACGTGATTGGTGCATACGAGGGAACATCTAAGGTTACTAACATCGCTACTGCTACGAGTGTACAAAGCGAAATAGCACAAGCGTTGAAAGAAGATATGGACAAGTTGTCCGAAAATAAAAAAGATGGGAGTGTCCAAATGGAAGAAAGATTAAAAGAACTAGAATCTCAACTTGCAGAAGCAGTTAAAAAACTTTCAGAATATGAAAATGCAAATAAAGACGCTGAAATTGCAAGTTTAAAGGAAGAACTTGAAAATCTTAAATCAGAGAAAGCTGACATCGAGGCTAAATTTGTTTCTACTACTGAAAAAATTGAGTCTTTAACAAGTGAAATTTCTGAATTAAAAGAGTACAAGGAAAAGTATGATGTAATTGAGGCTGAAAAAGCAGAGCAAGAAAAAATTGTTAAAATTGCAGAATTAAAAGAGATGGTAGTTAAGGGTGGTTTTGTAAAAGAATCTGAGCTTGAAACATCTGAGGAATTAAAAACTATGCTAGAAAATTGCGATGAGAATGGACTAAAAATTTTCAGAGCTGACAGAATTTTAGCAAGCACAGAGATTGCAGAGGTAAATAGTAAAAAAGATAAAACTGAAAAAAGAGAGTTATCCGAAACTAATAACATGAAGAAAAGCTTCATGGACGAATTTTTATCCAAATAGGGAGGAATCAATATGTACAGAAGAATGAAATCAAATTTTGGCAAAGTAAAAGATGCTACATTTAAAGCTGGTGTTGCCATGAAAAAAGGTATGTTAGTTACTAAAAATTATACGACTGGTGAAGTAGAACTTCCAGCGTCTGCTACTGGAACAAATGTGTTTATCGTAGATTTTGACCCAGAAACAGTTGGTCTTTTAGCGATTGAAAACAACGTTTCTGATTATGATGCTAGAATGAATGACATCGCAGAAGATGCTAAAGTAACATTGGAAACATTACAAGTTGGTGAAGAATATGGTACTGACCAGTTTATCGCAACTGGTATTGCAGTAGGCGATGCTCTACAAGTAGGAACTGACGGCAAGTTAGCCAAAAAAGCTACTGGCACATCACCTTTAGTTGCTACAGACATTGCATATAACGACAACGGTAACACATTATTGTTATTCACAGTAACAGAAAATCCATTTGCGTAATAATTAGGAGGGAATAGATATGTACGAATTATCAGAAGTAATGGCAAAAGATGGTAAGATGCTCGAGTGGGCACAAACGATTAATAAATTAGAGTTAAATCCACTTATCCAACTTTCAGAAGAAGACAAAATGATTTCTGAGGCAGTTGATAAATGGGCTAAAGAAATTGGAGAAGGTGTTAGACCTTACAAAGAATTGTCTGCATATTTACAAAAAGTAATTCAGCCAGAAGTTTACAATGCACCAATGGACTTATTGAATATGTTCTTTGAAGACCAACCATCTATTGGTGAGTTTGACGATTGGACAATTGACAAAGCACCAAAGAATACGTTACAAGCATATGAATCAGCTAAAAACGGTAACGTTAGAAAATCGTATATTGACTTTGAGAAAATCACACCAGTAAATACACATCTTCAAATTGAAACCGAAGTTAAGATGATGGATTTGAGAAAAGGTGGATTCAAAACAATTGCAAGATTAACGCAGTATGCTATTGACGAGTTAAGAAATAGAATGTTTTTCTCTATGTTCAATACAATTGATGCTACAATCGTTGGTGGTGACCAAGTCGCCTCTGTTGCTGGTGCTCCAGACAAGACAACTATGGACAAGCTTGCAAAATATGTAAGAAGCCAACTTGTTAATGGAACACCTTTGACAATTTCAAACTCTGATAGAGCTTATGAAATTTCGGAAGTACCTGGGGCGACTTTGCTTTCAGACACCATGAAAGACCAAATCAACAACAATGGTGTTCTTGCACTGTACAGACAATTGAGAATCATGGAGATTGCATCTTCAAGAGAAACTGGTAACGGCGACAAGTTAATCAATCCAGATAGAGTTTATGGTATTGCTGGTACAATTGGAGAAAAAGCACTAAAAGGTGAACTTAGAGTATTATCTTCTGAGGATATTAATAACGAGGTAATTAACCTTAAGTTTACTGGCTTTGAGTTCACTTACGCAATCACATATCCAGAGAAAGTTTTCAAATTAACAATTTCACAATAAAAAATACAAAGAGGGGTGCGAATCCCCTCTATTATTACAACTTTTAAAAGGAGAGATAGGTTATGAAGGCGACATATATCGTAAGAAATTATCACAGCTTTATCAGTGTTCCATCAGAGGATGATAGAAAACCGATTTTCTTTGAGTCTGGTGACTTTAACGACTTAATTCCATTCACTAGAAAATTAACATACGAGCAGATTGAATTTATTAATTTGAGAAGTGACTTGTTCAAAACTGGAAGATTAGAGTTTGAAGAAAAAGATGAGAAGGAGCTATTTGAAAAATTAGACATCAATAAAGATAAAGTTTATAAGGCAAGTGAAATTATTGACATCGTAAGATATCCAACTAAAGAAAAATTAGAAAGAATCGTAGCTATTGATGACATGAATGTTGTTGATTTATTCAGAGGAATTATGGTTTCAATTAAAAACCTTGGTAACGAAGATATTTCTAACAGGGTGATTGCCACAATTGATAAAAGACGTGACGAACTTTACAGAGGTAATGTTCACAATTCATCAATCATTGTTAAGAAAACTAAAGAAGAAGAACAGCGTGAAGCCGATGCGGTTAAGCAAAAGCAGTTAATTGAAGAAGCAGTTGCAAAAGCTAGATTGGAATGGGAAGCTGAAAAGTCAAAAGAAAGCAAGCCGACCAAAACTACTGCAACTAAGAAAACAGACAAATAAGAAAATACTCATATAGACAGAAAGGTTGGTGGTAGAATTGGCTACTTCTTTTGATAGTATATATGATATATTTTTCAAACGAGTTATCAATGACCCAGATTTCTTTGGGTATACAAATGTGCCAGACGTTGAAACACTAGAACTTATGAAGGCGAATGCGTTTGATTACATGATAGAGTCAATTTCTACGGTATATGAATTTTGCACACCGACAGTTGACTTTAATGATTACGATACAGTTGTGGAAGAATTTGGATTCGACTTTACAAAAACAGAGATTCAAATTTTTGCAAATCTAATGTTTGAAAAGTTCCTATCTAGGGATTATGCAAAGTTAAAAATATTTGAAAAGCACTTTACTCAGAATGAGATTAAAATGTTTTCGCCTGCTCAAGAACGTAAAACTTTTGTAGATATGCTTAGCAAAATAACACAAAGGAATATAAGTACGTTAAAGTCGTATGGCTCTAGGGATAGAATCACAAACGCTTTATTGTCTTATAATGTAAATGACCTATGATTGATTTAAATCTTTATAGGAAGTTGGCAAACACATACCAAGTGGATAGTTCTGAGCAGAACGCAATTAATAGTTTTAAGAAGCAAGCAGATAGAATGTGGGACAACACCATAAGCACGTATGATTTGCTTGCACATACAAATCGTGGTGATGATGTTTTGCTCACAGATTATGAAGGGACAGTTGTTCAATCGAGAGGGGTATTCAATTATGCCAAGACATACGACAATGAGCGTATGCAAAAAGGTGTACAACGTGTATATTTACAAAAAGATTCCGTTAAGCTTGGATATTATGTAGATAGAGTTGAAACATCTGAGAAGTATTTAATCATAGCAATTAACGAGGATAAGTTTAAGTATGAAGATGCCTTTGTTCAACGTTGCCATGATGACCTTAGATTCTATGACGAATTTGGTATATATCATAAAGTTCCATGTGCAATGAATAAAAGTAGTTTCTATGATTTAAAGAAAGACCAACTTGTCATGATTCCAGATAATCAACTTAGGGTATTAGTTCCATATACAGATGTTACCAAAATGATAAAGTGGGCAGATGAAGAATCCCCAAACTCAAAATATACAAGATTCATACTAAACGGTCAAGCGTATAAAGCAGTTTCGTTGGATAGTCATTATGACGTTCAATATGGTGAAGGTGTAATGGAAGTTAGACTCCAAGCAGACCAAATAAGCGCAACAGACGACCTGGTGAATGGAATAGCAGATGCTAACGTTTCAGTTACTTTAGAAATTCTTAATGGTAGTGCGTTGACAATTGGAAGTGGACAAACGGTTCAACTCAACCCAAAAGTCACCGTGAACACGCTAGAATTAACAAATCCGATAGTGAAATATGTATCAAGCAATGAATCAATTGCTACTGTAGACGAAAGTGGATTAGTCCTTAGTGTATCGAGTGGTATTACTACAATAACTGCGTCATATGGAAATGTGTCTGACACAATTGAGATTTCTGTGGATAGCTTGCCAATTGACAACTATACTATTGACATAACATCATCAAATGGAATCACCGACATAATTAGACTGAACCAAACATTATCATATACAGCTATATCGCTTATCAATGGTGTTGAATATATTAATGTTGGCACATGGGAGTTACTACAAGATGATGGAATTACACCTTTGCCATCTACGGTTGTTTCTGTTTTAGAAACAGTTGGAAATGTAATAAAGGTAAAAGCTAGTAAGGATTATTCCTTAGTCAACACATATTTCAAAATAAAATATACAGACTCTAATCATAGCGAAATGCTAAGGATTAAAATAAAGTCTATAATCTAAAGGGGTGATTTAATTGGAATTAAAAATAGGAAGATTCTCTGAAAAAGGTAGACAACTACAAAGCATTTTAATGGCACTAATTGAAGATGAAGCCTTCGTAAAATTAGTTCACAATGCGGATAAAACACCTCTTGAAACAGCTTTGCCAAATAGTTTTGACCCACAATCACTAATCAACACTAAACTGTATACGCAAGTGTACGAGCCACCTACTGATAAAGAAGTAGTAAACGTGTGTGTGTATTATAAAAGAGGTGGAATTGGTGAGGGAAGAAATAAGACTACGTTTTATAAAAACTCTGATATTGGTATATCAATTATTGTCCATAGGGATTTGTGGGATATTGAAGGTGGACTGAGGGCATTTGAGATTGCTGATAGGGTAGATTATATACTGAATAGGAAAAGTGTTACTGGGTCATTATCGAATGAATGGTTTAAGAAATTTCAATACTATCCAGTAAATAATTCGTATTCAGTGCTAGAGTTGTTTTACTCGAATTGGGATTAGGTGGGTGTATGAAACTAAACATACTATCACTTCAAGATGGTGATGATATAATATTAAGCAATGGACTTGTATTAAGGCAACCAACTGTGAATGATGTTAAGATATTGGGTGAGGACATATATCTTTGGTGGGTTTTCACTTGGGTAAACAAGCCATCTGACATCATGCACGGACTATGGAAGGCTGGAGTAGACTATGAACAACTTACACGAGACGACTTGTTTTCAGCAACCATAAAGAACTCAGAGCAATCGTTTGTGGAAATAGCAAAAATATTCTTTAAAGACACCAACTTTTTCGTTCAATACGATTCTGAGTATGAGATGTATTTGCTTCATTATAATACCATGTACGACCTCACGGTTAGGCGACTAGAACCACATGAGTGTGATGAAATAGCCTTGGTTTTTGAGAAGATACATCGGTACAAGCATCAGCCAATCAGAAAGTTTTCAACTCAAGGTGACAAGAAAAAAATACTAGACTATGAGATTGAAGAAGCTGAGTTTTATTATAAAAAAACAGATTTTAGTCTAATATCGTCTACAAAACAAAGTGTGGTTGTTTTAAACTCTAGGTCTTGGGAATATGTTTCTAACTTAACTGTTTATCAACTTTTGTCCGAGAGCTATGGTAGTATAAAATTTGAACAGACTAAATTACTAAAACAAGGTATTTATTCTGGGAACGTTGATTATAAGAAAATCAACAAGGATGAATTAGAGTGGAATAATTAATCAAGGAGGAAACACTATGCAATTAGCATTACAAAAAGTTCCTGTTGCTAGAGGTTATGACCTAATAACAGACGAACCAAAAATTACGTTAAAGTTTTTAAAAGATTTGACAATTACGAATGGTGGGGAAATGACTGCTCTTACACAAGATGGCACACCGTTAACACACTTTGACCATTCGGCATCATTTGTTTTATCTGGAACATCTGCTGTAATTGATGATGGCTTGATGTCATTGCAATTAGGAAGTGACATTGAAGTTTTAGTAAACACAAATGAAATCAGAATTAGTGAAACTGTTGAAGTTACAACTAATTCAGCACAGACAACACACGTTGCCACTGGGGTTGTTGGTGCTGAATTGAAATATGTTGAAGTGTTGGATTCATCTGACAACGTTATCGAAAAATTTGAGCAAATGACTGGTACTGTAACAACCAAAAAATTCACTTATGATTTTGCAACAAAAACCATCACATTCTTTGCTGGAGATTTGACAGATAAAACAAGAGTAAGACTACACTACTTCCCAACTATTGCCTCTGTAAGAAGATTAAGAAAACTAATCACAAATAGTTCTGCCACTCTAAGATGGGAATGTGATGCAATTTTCAAAGACGTTTGTAATTCTCAAGAAATGTGGGGACAACTCATCGTGCCAAAAGGTCACTTAGATATGTCATTCGAGTGGGCTACAGCAGAGGCTTCGGACGGTGCTAGTCATAATTTCTCAATCACGGGAGAAGCGACGTGCCAAAAACACTTATTTGACTTTGTAAACTTCAAAGAATCAGACATTTCATAATTGAGGTATCTATGGCTAAAAAAGCATGTTTTAATTGTAATGAATTGTATGAAATTTGCTACCTATGTGACACGACAACTAGATTCTCTTGGCGTGAAGTATGTTGCAGTGTAGAATGTTACACCAAATATCTTGACAAGATTAATGGGGATTTAGACAAAGTGGCGCAAGCGGTAACGAAGTCAAGAAGGGTTAGAAAGGAAGAAATTGTTTCAGAAAAATTAGAAGAAACTCTTGACAAATAATGAAAAATAAATTAAACTAAATATATAAGACTATTTCGGAGTCATGACCGATGAAGTGTATGGTGGGTATCCCTTTTCATATCCATCATACGTCTTAATATGTTAAGAAAAGGAGTTTACAACTAACTAAACCTAATGGGACGGACTTATAATCCCGTCCCTATTTTTTTACAAGGAGAGATAAAAATGAAAAAAACTGTTTTAAAAATTAACGAGATAACAATTGACCATTTAGTAAAAAATATTAAGCTGTCACGCACACCAAACGCAATCGCATTAATTAAAACAAACTGTATTGACGGTGATATAATTAACTATTCGGATTTAGTAGCAATCAAACTAATTACACTTGTACAATTGTCCCTCAAAGAAGATTACGAGCTAGAATTAACTAACGCTGATATTTATGCAACATATGATAAAATCGTATCTGTAGGCTTAGATAAAGTTATTTATGAAATTGTAGAAAATCATATGATGTTCCATCAAATTGTCAATCAAGAAATCGAACAAATTGAAAGACTACAATTTCAACAATCTAAAAAAGTAGTGCTTGAAGACGAATTTGGTACACTTATTATGAGTGGTGCAAATTTATTTGAAAGATTATCAGACAAGAAGTATGTTAATTCAATTGTTAAGACATTCCTAACAAACGCACCAAAGGATTTGGCATTACAACTTAAGCAATTAGCACCAGAGATTAAGCAATTAGCATCACAAATAAAGCAAGCACAACAGAATACAGAAACCAAATCATAGAGGGGTTATCCCCTCTTTTTTAGTGGGGAAAACTTCATGATAAGAACTGAACAAGAATTATTCAAATTAATGATGGAAGATTTACGAAAAGTTATGATTTTAAAATCGGAAGAAATATTAGATAGATGGCGTGATTTAATTATGCAAAATTGGTATAATAAACATCCAGAATCTAATAATTATAATAGAACATATGAATTATTAGCATCACTAACCTCAAGTGGACTAAAGCAAATACCTAATGGCTATGAAGTGTTGTTATATTTCGACACTGGTTTAATGCACATAGAGCGGAATGGAACATTTATTCAACATATTCAAAGAGATATACTTCCAGACCTAATAGAAGAAGGATATCATGTGTTTGGTGGTAAACAACTTGAAGGTGCGAATGCTTATGGTGAACTAATGTCAGAATTAAATGAAAAGAATTATTTCTTAGATGAAATACAAAATCAGTTTGGAACAAAGGTAACTTTGACAATTAAATAGAGGAGGTGAGTTTTTTGAGCAAATATGAAATAGGCTTGATAGGACAAATAGATGTAGCTCCGACCAAGAAAAACATTGACACGCAACTAAAGTCCATGAGCAAAACAATCCCCTCTATTGATTTGAGGATAAATACAGACAAAAGTGTAAAAGAGTTTAAGAATATAATTGTAGACGCTTCTAGTACAGTCCAACAATTTAACGCAGAAGGTAAACTATTCAAAGCTACAATGTCTGGCATTGACCAAGAGACAGGTCAAACTGTTAAAATAATGCAGTCGTTTGATGCAGTAACTGGCGATTTAAGCAAGACATTGACGACTCTATCTCGTGGTACAAAAAATTCAGAGGAAGAATTTGATAAACTTAGTAAAAGATTATCGGATTTAAAAGCTAAGGCTGAGACTACCATAAAGGTTATGTCGCATTATGCTAATAAAGAGCAGATGCAACGGGCAAAAAAATATAATGAACAATTGCAGTCAATGAATGAAATCACTAGGAAAGGTGTTGGTGATGCCGACTCTTTAGCGAAGAAGATTAACAATCTAAGCTCCGAAGTCCGAGCATCTGGTAAAAACGCACTAAACCTTAAAGAAGCGTTCATGGGGGCGTTGCGTTCGTTCAGTTTATATTCTGTTGTAATGGGTGGATTCTATGCCTCGTTAAGACAATTACGTCAAGGTGTAGAAGCTGTAAGAGAACTAGACAAGGCAATGGTTGAGTTGTTGAAGGTGACAGACCTAACGGACACAGGTGTTAAACAATTCACCCTTTCTGCTCAAGATATGGCTGATAATATTGCAAGAACCACGGCAGAAGTAGTTAGAGCGACCTCTGCGTTTGCTAGAATGGGTTTCGCAATAGATGAATCTTTACGTTTAGCAGAAGACGCTTTA
>Ga0193951_1000345_pt1 | contig 21765 bp, 15 predicted proteins | sample BB_2_MG_FD_140370 | JGI IMG/M metagenome (GOLD analysis project Ga0193951, IMG submission 140370) | Microbial mat bacterial communities from the Broadkill River, Lewes, Delaware, United States - BB_2_MG | ecosystem: Environmental > Aquatic > Freshwater > River > Microbial mats | place: USA...
CCCACTAAAGTTATGGCGCTATACAATAGAGTGACGCGTTGGCCAATGGGGAAGAAGTTATTCTCTATGATGGTTGCTCGTATGGCTCCTTATTTTAGTACCATCAACCCTTTAATTACTGAGCTAAAACCCAACTATTGCGAATGCTATATCAAAAAACGCAACAAGGTTCATAATCATATAAAAACGGTACATGTTATTGCTATTTGTAACGGGTTAGAAATGGCGATGGGTGTTATGGCTGAAGCTTCTATTCCTAAACATTTACGGTGGATCCCTAAAGGTATGTCGCTAGACTATACTGCCAAGGCTGGTTCAGATATACGTTGTGTAGCACAAGTAGAGCCTGAGCAATGGCAAGTCGGTGATCTTCTTGTACCTGTTACCGCTTATGACAGCAATGATGTTGTGGTAGTACAAGGCCATATAAAACTTTGGATTTCTGAAAAGTAAAGATTTTAAGTGCTATATTTCAGCAAAGCTGATTACCCTATCAAACATAACGAAACGAATTTTTTTGATTACTGCATAAAAAATTATAGATTTGAAATAACATACTGATATATCATGTTATTTCAAATTTTTTATTCTGGTGTGCAATACGCTTAATCGTTTGTAGTACAACCAATTATAATATCCACACTACCTTTGCTGTTTTAACTATTCAATTGTTTCATTTGTAGTAGGCGAGACATGAGGTTTATTTAAGGAAGTATAATGGACTCACTACTCGTTATTATTACTATCTCATTAGCACTAGCAAGTGTCTTAAATATAGTATTAACTCGGTTTTCCATCTCTCATATTATTGGCTATATAATTACAGGCACTATCGTTAGTTTTATTTTCGATTTTAACGGTAGTGAAGACCTAGAATCACTCGATTTAATTGGTGAATTTGGTATTGTATTCCTTATGTTCACTATTGGTTTAGAAATGTCTTATTCTAAACTTCACAAGATGAAGCATTTGATATTTTATAATGGTTTTATGCAAGTCGCTTGTAGTTCCCTTATTATTTTTGCTTTAGCTCATTATGTGTTTTCATTAGATACTATTTCATCTGTCATTATCTCTCTTTCTTTTAGTTTATCGTCAACGGCTATCGTACTGCCGTATTTGAAAAAGTCTAAAGATATTGTAACGCCATACGGAGAAAAGTCTGTAGCCATTTTAGTTTTTCAAGATTTAGCCGTTATTCCAATTTTGCTATTAATGAGTTTTCTAGCCAATAATGAAATGTCGATGACTGATATTCTCTTAAAGACCTTTCTTTATGCGACGGCTATCATCGTTTTTATGTTTACTTTAGGTAAAAAAATTATTGGCTGGTTACTGCATTTTTCTTCCACCGCAAAAATGGAAGAATTGTTTTTAAGTTCTGTTTTTACCATCGTTATTGGTGCTTCATTATTGGCGCATGAGCTCGGTTTTACTTACTCTTTAGGTGCTTTTATTGCCGGGATGATTATTGCTGAAACTAACTTTCATATTAAAGTTGAGTCAGATATTTCTTCCTATAAAGATTTATTGTTAGGGGCTTTTTTCTTCTCTATCGGTACCAAAATTGATATTTTTTATTTTGCCAGTAACTTATATCTAGTGCTAGGTATACTCTTGTTGGTGATGATTATTAAAGCCGTTCTTATCTATTTTATTATTAGAAAAAGCGCCAATAAAAGTGATGCAATAAAGTCTGCATTAGCTTTATGTCAAATAGGGGAGTTCTCTTTCGCAATTTTTGCCTTGGCTGTCCACCAAAATATTTTAGATAGTGAACTGGGAAATTTTCTTATATTGATTACTGTGTTATCTATGTTGGTAACCCCATTTATGATTAATAATATCTACAAAATAGCATCGCTGTTTGTGGTTGAGTTTTTTGAAGCCGATAAAATAGCACCGGTAAATGTGCGCAATCATACGATTGTTTGTGGTTTTGCTACATTAGGAAGAATTGTTGCCAAAGAGTTAGCGAGCAAAGATATTGATTTTTTAATTATTTCTGACAACTTACAGCATGTCTTATTAGCTAGAAAACGAGGATACAATGCTTACTTTGGTCATCTTGATAAGCGAGTAGTGCTTGAATCACTTAAAGTAGAGCTATCTAAAAGCATTATAGTGACTGTTCATACATTAAAAGGTAAACAGTTAATTTGTGAAGCAGTATTAGAATATTGCCCAGAAGCCAATTTGATTGTGCAAGTAAATACGCTTGAGGAAAAAGTAGTTTTATCTGAGTTAGACATAAAATCATTTGTCCATGCTCATCATGAAACAGCTGTTTTATTAGTAAAAGAAAGTTTAGTTTAGTCAAAATATAAAACACCCAAAATGTAATATGTTAATATTGTTCTTTGGGTGTACACTGCATTGTCCATATATACTGTAAGCGCTAAAGCACTATTATTTATTTTCAATTTAGCATTTAGAATTAAGATTCGTCTCCCATATTGCTTAACCTCAGTTCAAATTAGCTATATTTTTAATTAAATAACGTAAATAATCTGCTCTCGGATTAATAAATCTTCCTCTAGTCGCTATTCCCCCTATCATCATCTGGTCAAAATATAACGTCATCATGAAATTTGGTTTACCAATTTTATGATTTTTTATTGTTTGTATTTTATTATTGGTTGACAATTTGGTAATGCGCTGTGATTATAGTTGTCAGTGTTTTAATTAAAACCAATCTTATTTATTGGTTTGGTTTTATACTTATAACTACAAGAAATTAAAATAATTTGTACGGGGATATCTATAATGAAAACCAAATTGTTAATAGCAATGACGAGCGCTTTAGCATTAAGTGCATGTAAAAGTGATTATGAACTACCATCAAGTGGTAACTCTTTAGGAAGTGTTGCACTTTCTGGCGATGCTATTATTGGTTCAACATTATCTGCTAATATTACCGAAGGTAATGGTTTTGAATCAGGTAATGTTACCTATACTTGGCTACTTGATGGCGTTGCCATTAGTGGTGCTTCATCAAGTTCTTATACTGTTACATCTACTGATGAAGGTTCAAAAATTTCATTAAGCGTGAGTTATGTTGATAATGATGGTTATAGTGAGATAGCAACCTCATCACTAACTGAAACTGTTGAATTTCCAGCAGTACCGAGTGAAGGCACAGTCGAGATCACAGGTGATGCTTATATAGGTTTTGAATTAACAGCACAAATTATCGATGATAACGGATCTGGTGATACTCCTATTACCTACACATGGATGGCGGATGGTGTTGCCATTGCTGATGCAGACGAAGCTACTTACATGGTAACAGCTGCTGAAGAAGGAAAAACTATTTCTGTGGCTGTAAGTTACCTAGATAATGATGGTTTTGAGGAAGCTTCTACTTCGTATCCAACAGCCGCTATTATCGAAAAACCTGCTGATGTTATTACTTCTAAAGTTGCATCAATTACGGACACTATGGACGACGATGCAGGAGAATTAAGATATAAACATGACTCAACTATTGAAGCAGGCATGCTTACTGTTTCATTTGCAAAAGATGAAGTTTTGACCGCAGATGGTAGCGCTAAAGAAGCTTATATTGCTTTATATGGCAGCTCAACTTCAACAGCCGCAGCGATAGTTGATTTAAGAATAGGTAATGGCACTTATACTATACGTAATAGTGATATTGCCGTGACGTCAACATTTACACCAGGTGAATGGATTGACGTTGAGATGACTTGGGATGCCTCAAGCGCAAGTGAAAGTGTCGCACCGTTAGTAACTGTTTCTATTAATGGTAGTGCTATTACTACTGAAGCTTTTACTTCTGTTTCTGAAGACCTTGCGTCAGTAATGGATGGTGCTAAAACAGTAGTATTTAAATTAGGTGATACTGGTTCTGTAGTAACAGGCGCTTATTTAGTTGATGATTTTACTCTGTATTCTGATATTCCAGGCACAACAGTTGCTTATTCAGATGATTTTGAAGGCTATGAAGTCAATAGCTCATTAGATACTGATAATAGTGCATCACCTTATGATTCAAGTACCGCTGATGCATTTGTGGTTGAAGTGATTAGAGCAGGTACTAGTGAGCCAACAGAGCCTGAAGCTCCATCTACCACGCGTGGTAAATTTGCATCAATTACTGATACTATGACCGATGATGCAGGTGAATTACGATATAAAGGATCAATGTTAGCGGCAGGTAAATTAACAGCGTCATTTAATAAAGCCGAAGGTGATGAAAAAGATGCTTACATTGGCTTGTATGGTAACTCAACCAGTGTTGCTGATGCTGTTATTGATCTAAGAATTAAAAACGGTGTTTTTGAAATTCGTAATAACGAAACGATTCTTAGTGCAGTAACCTTTGAAACTGATAAATGGCATGATGTTGAAATAACATGGGATTCATCAAGCACTACCGAAGTTACAACCTTGACACTTGCTATTGATGGCGAAATGTTTGGGCCATTCTTATCCGCAACAACGGAAGCCTTAGATTTAACCGCTGATGGTGTATCAACTGTTGTATTTAAATTAGGTGATAACGGTGGTGTCGCATCAACCGCTTTTTTAGTGGATGATATTAAACTTTATTCTGATACAGAAGCTACAGTAGAAGTTTTCTCTGATGATTTTGAGGGCTACTCAGTTGGTGATTCATTAGCTGCAGATAATTCAGCTTCGCCTTATAATTCGAACTCAGCCGAGGTTATTGTTGGACAATAACTAGCGAGCAGAATAGCTAGGCATTAGCTAATAATTACACATACAAAAATAGCGCTCATTTTAGCGCTATTTTTTTGTCTATTATTTGGTGCAAAGGCTATGTTTAGTGAGTTAAGTAAGCATAGTTTAATAGACCATGCTGATTATCTAATTAGTACAATCGAACATTAAATTATTGCTTTAGCTTTATGTCGAATATGGCGTTAGTTAATTTGGATTACCCTTCATTATTCAATGGTAAAATTAATGAAAAAACGCTGCCCTTATTTAGCTCGCTAGTTACACTGACAGTACCTTTATGCGCTAAAGCAATATGTTTTACAATAGATAAACCTAAGCCTGTCCCACCTAATTGTCGACTACGTGCTTTATCTACACGATAGAAGCGTTCAAATAGTCTAGATAAATGCTCTTCAGGAATCCCACTGCCTTGGTCCGCAACGTTGATCTTAATATCATTATTTTCTTTAATAATAGTAATGTTTATTTCACTATTACCATTACTGTATTTAATAGCATTGTTTAATAGATTAATAATTGCTTGTTCTATTAATGACGAATTATGTTTAAAGCTTATATCTTCTGCATTATTTAATATGATGTTGATATTTCTTTTTAGTGCTTTGTCTTTACAAAGGAAAATAGCATTGCTTATTGCTAAGGTGACTGATTCATCAACAAAGTCTATTTCATCAACCTCTGTTTCTTTTTCTATTTTAGATAATGTCAGTAAGTTTTCTATAATCCCTTCTAAACGAATAGAGTGGGTATGTATCACACCAATAAAATAGCAGCGTTTTTCTTGATCTAACTCTGGAAACTCTATTAAGGTTTCAGAAAGGCCTTGGATAGCGGTAAGTGGTGTTCTGAGTTCGTGCGATACGTTAGCAACAAATTCTTTTCTTTGTAATTCGAATTCTTTTAACTTTGTTATGTCGTTAAATACAACAAGGGTACCACACTTGTTTTTGTGTATATCAAGTAGCGGAGCTGATTGAGCAAACAGAACTTGTTCATGTGTATTTTCATTATGAATAATAATTTCTTGCCCAACTGGAGAGCTCTGTTGTAGCGAAAATACAATCAAGTTATATAGTTCACTGTTATCTATTGTGCTTTTTAACTTACAGCCTTCTATATTTTTTTCTCTTATTTTTAAAATGTTATAGGCTGCTTGGTTAATACTGATAATTTTTTCATTACTATCAACCGCAACAACGCCTTCAACCATACTTGAAAATACCGCTTCTTGTTCGTTTCTTTGATTGAGGATTGTTTCAATACGTTGATTTAATTCAATGGCAATTTCATTAAATGCTTGTCCTAATTGTTCAGACTCAAGAGAATCATTAGAGCCTAATTGTACACGGCTTGAAAAATCACCTTTAGCTAACCGTTGTGCTTGTATTTTTATCATTTCAAGCGGCCTCACTAAAGATTTTGACATCCACCAGCTAGCAAAAACAGTAATAACTGTGAGAATAATAAACCCTATAGATATTTTATAATAAATTATCCATAGCGCATTTTGTAATGTATCTAAAGGCGTTGATGTTCTGATAAAGCCAATAAGGATATCTTGTTCAATAATGGGCATGGCAAAATTCATGGCATCTGTTGATATAGTATCACTGTACCTTATTGCTAAACCTTTTCCTGTCATGAGTGCTTGTTCTATTTCTGGACGACCTATGTGATTGTCCATTATTTTTGGTGACTTTTTATTATCACCCAGCACTAATCCTGAAGGGAGAATAATGGTTATTCTGGTAAATGAATCATCACCTAATTGTTGCGCTTTATTTTGAATTTCTGGATAGCGTTTAGCTTGAATAAGTCGAGAGAATTCAGGTGCTAATATTTTGGCTCTAATTTCTAAATCTAAAGCTCGCTCTTGATAATAGAATGATTTAAAGGACCAAAGCGCAATCATTACAATAGCGAGTAATGAAATAAATGAGATGCTTAGAAAAGAGGGATATAATTTCCAAAAAAGAGTTTTGCGTTTTATTGTCATTGTATATTCGTTAGTGGTTATTTGTTGTTATTGTTAGTTGTTAAAATGAAATATTACATTCACTAGTAGGCTATAAAATATGAACATTAGAAATAAGGGCAAAGGAAAAAGCTTGGTTCAATACGTAAATTGTAAAGTGATGTAGGTTACAAATCTTGCATTTCAACAGTATGATCTTTCAGCTTTTCTTATATTATATTTTTAATACAAACTAAGGTGTTAACTATTATACTCATTATGTACTAAACAGAGCGCAGTTTAAAATACTCAATGCCGTTATCGCCGTTAATCTCAGGATATTTAAAAACGTACTGCCGTAACAGTCATAATAAACTCCATAAACATGCAAGTAAAACCTACCAATAGTAAGGCTATTATTGCTGTTAGATTACCTAACAGTTATTTTTCCCTTACTTCATCGTTAAATTTACTTGTAATAGACTAGCTAGTGACGCGAAATTTGCTTTGAATTAAGAAAAATTATCAAGTTAAAGTATAAAATATAGTTATATTATTAATAATTTCAATAAATTAAAAACATCTTAAACTGAGTTCAGGTTAAGTATATACTTGATCCAGAAGGTATTATAAAGTATTTATAACAAATAAAATTTATTTTAAATTTACCCCTTATAGCGTCATTAGCGTTCACGCTACCTAATTTAATCAACTTGGTATTGCCCATTGAATATTCCTGACCTACCTAATTATCATGCATTAGCGATCTTATTGATCACCGTACTAGCGTTATATCTATTTCGTCGTGACAGCATACCTCTAGAAACATCATCATTAGCTGTTATTGCAATTTTATGTGTGATGTTTTCAGTGTTTCCTTTTTATATTGATGGTGAACATTTTGAACCAAGTACTTTGTTTTTTGGTTTTGGCCACGAAGCGCTGGTGACAGTTTGTGCATTGATGATTATTGGTCATGGTATTGTGCGAACGGGAGCTTTAGAGCCTATTGGGCGATATTTAGCTAAACTGTGGAAGATTAGCCCAGCATTGTCTTTATTATTGACACTTATCCTTGCTGGCGTATTAAGTGCTTTTATCAATAACACACCCGTTGTTGTTCTCTTATTACCTATTTTGATCAGTGTTTCATTACGTAATAAAACAGATGCTTCTCCAATGTTATTACCTATGGGCTTAGCAACATTGGTAGGTGGTATGGCTACAACTATAGGCACCTCAACAAACTTATTAGTGGTTAGTATTGCAAAAAACATGGGGTCAGTTGAGTTTGGATTATTTGATTTTGTTCAGCCAGCACTTATTGCTTCTCTAGTCGCTATCATCTATTTATGGTTAATTGCCCCTAAGCTATTACCAAGTAGAACACCGTTAATGCCTGATACCTCGCCACGCTTATTTAGTGCATACCTTAATATTAGTGAAGAAAGTAATGTAAACGAAAAAACCATTGCTGAAATAATTGCGATGACTGATGGTCAACTTAAAATAGAAAGTATTCAGCGAGGAAAGGATAATCGTAATATTATTCCTTTACCTGATACGATACTTAAAGTTGGTGATAGGTTAAAAGTGCATGACTACCCTGATCGCTTAAAAGAATTTGAGACAGTATTAGGCGCTACGTTATTCTCAGGGTTGCATAAAGTTTCTGACGAGCATCCATTAAAAGCTGATGAACAAACATTAGCTGAGATTGTGATTATTGCTGGCTCTGGCATAGAAGGGAAAACGTTACAGCAAGCGCATTTTATCCAAAAATATGCAATTTCAGTAGTTGCTTTACACCGTGCAGGTAAAGCAATGGAGATAGGGCGTAGTAGTATTGGTGATACTAAACTTAAAATTGGTGATGTATTACTGGTTCAAGGTAAAACAGAACAAATACATTTGTTAAAGTCTAAAAAAGGTTTTTTAACTATTGATGGTGCAGAAGCCTTACCACAAACCAGTAAAGCGCCAATTGCGTTAGGAACGTTATTAGCGGTTGTTGCATCTTCAGCGCTTGGTCTGTTGCCGATTGAAATTAGTTCTATTGTTGGTGTACTTATACTGCTTATGACTAAATGTCTAAATTGGGAAGAAGCTGCATCTGCTTTGAGTACTCAAGTTATTTTAATTGTGGCTGCTTCCCTCGCTTTGGGCTCAGCGATGATGATAACAGGGGGCGCTGAATATATCGCACAGGTTTTTGTTGCTGTATCTTTTGGGCTCCCTCCGGGTGGTGTGATTGCGGCATTGATGTTGTTACTCGCTATTTTAACCAATATAGTATCGAATAATGCTGCGGCAGTTATTGGTACACCCATTGCTATCTCTGTTGCTAGCCAACTCAACCTGCCGGCAGAACCTTTTATCTTAGCTGTTTTATTTGGTGCTAATTTAAGCTATGCGACCCCGATGGCGTATAAAACTAATTTGTTGGTGATGAATGCTGGCGGTTATCAGTTCTCTGACTTTATGCGGGTTGGTATTCCGCTAATTTTATTGATGTGGGTAACGCTTTCGTTCTTACTAAGTTTTCTTTATTTGTAATGTACATTTGAGCTGTTAATGACTTAAATATATTTTTATAACAATAAGTTATGGTCACTTAGATTATAAAACGTAGATGTTTATTATAATATCTACGTTTTTTTGTGCTCATTTGCTTGTATATATGAAAAAACACATATACAATTATTTTTATATATTGTGAGTGTAAGATTTAATATGAACAAAAGTAAACGCAGCGTACTTTTTCTATGTACTGGTAATTCAGCGAGATCACAAATGGCAGAAGCGTTGCTTAAGCACAAAGCAGGTGATCAATTTGATATTTTTAGTGCGGGTACACAACCCGAAAATGTCGATGGACGTGCGATTGCAGCATTAAAGCAATTTGGTATTGATCCACCGCAATTAGTCTCTAAAGGAATTGATACATTTGTAGGCCGAGAGTTTGATTTTGTTATTACACTTTGTGATAAAGCCAGCAGTGAATGTCGGGATTTTCCTGATGCAAAACAACAATATGCCTGGGACTTTCCAGACCCTAAAAACCGTTTAGGTAATGCACCATTTACAGTGACTTTAAATGAGTTAAGTCGTCGTTTGTCTATGTTTCTAATCATGGAAGGAGCGAGTGTTGAAGAGAAGGTCAGCAACAACACAGAGCTTAGTGAAACAGAAGAAAAAACGCTGCGTTTAACACCGATTGATTTTTATAAAAACCTGACAGATGAAATCCGAATGAAGGTCTTAATGTTATCGCATTATCATGGTGAATTATGTGTCTGTGAAATAATGGAAGCTTTAGCTGAAGATAGTCAGCCTAAGGTATCTCGTAATTTAGCACTATTAAGAAAATCTAATATTTTGAGTGCTCGAAAACATGGTCAATGGGTGTTTTACCGAATTAACCCTGAACTTCCTCATTGGGCAAAAGCGGTTATAGCAGAGACAACGGAAAATAATACACATCTTTTCCAGGATGCAAATTTACGATTAACTAAAATGCAAAGCCGACCGAATAAAGCTACTTTTTGTAAGTAAAATTGTGCGAAGTAAAAATTAAATTTAAGGATATATTTTAATGGGTATTTTTGAGCGTTATTTATCATTTTGGGTAGCTATTAGCATGCTTTCTGGTGTGTTGTTAGGGTTATGGCAACCAGAGGTATTTCAGCTTATTGCTAACGTTGAAATAGCGCATGTTAATATTGTGGTAGCTATTTTTATTTGGGTGATGATTTACCCAATGATGGTGCAAATTGATTTTTCAGCAATAAAAGATGTAGGTAAAAACCCAAAAGGGTTAGTTCTAACCGTGATAATTAATTGGTTGATTAAACCCTTTACTATGGCAGGCTTAGGTTGGCTTTTCTTTAATGGTTTATTTGTTGATTTAGTCGATCCTGAATTTGCACAGGAATATATTGCGGGTATGATTTTACTTGGTGTTGCGCCATGTACTGCCATGGTGTTTATTTGGTCGCAATTAACAAAAGGTGATCCAAACTATACCTTAGTACAAGTATCAGTGAATGATGTCATTATGATTTTCGCTTTTGCGCCAATATCGGCATTATTACTTGGGGTGAGTGATATTGAAGTACCGTGGGAAACCTTATTTATCTCAGTGGTCCTTTACGTGCTATTACCGTTAGTTGCCGGTATTTTAACTCGCCAAAAATTAAATAATAGTGAGAAATCACTGACGCACTTTCTATCAACAATGAAGCCTTGGTCAGTTATTGGATTGCTCGCTACGGTAGTATTATTATTTGGCTTTCAAGCCAATACAATTATTAATGAGCCTGAAACCATTGGCTTAATCGCTATTCCATTAATGATCCAAACTTACGGTATCTTCATTATTGCTTATATCGCTGCTATATGGATGAAGCTGCCTCAAAATATTGCGGCACCAGCCTGTTTAATTGGTACTTCAAACTTTTTTGAATTAGCTGTTGCGGTTGCCATTTCACTGTTTGGTTTACATTCAGGGGCTGCGCTTGCAACCGTCGTTGGGGTGTTAGTGGAAGTACCCGTAATGCTCTCCTTAGTTTATATCATTAATCGGACACAACATTGGTTTAAATAAAATGATTAAGAAAACACTATGCTTAACACATCCTTTTGATACGTTACCGTTAGATAATGGCGCTCAGCTTATTTTTACTCCTTGTCCGGGCACAAAAGAAGCAGATTTAGTCGCATCTATTGCCACGCTTAAAAATGCGGGTACTAATTTACTTATTACCTTGATGTTTGATGAAGAAATGGAAAGAAATGCAGTACTTTCTTTACCTGAAGAGTGCAACAAGCAAGGTATACAATGGTTACAATTGCCTATTTTAGATGACGCTGAACCAAATCAGGCATTTGAAACACAATGGCAGGTTCATAAAGCTAACATCATAAAGATAATTAATAACAAAGGAGTTATTGCGGTCCACTGTAAAGGTGGCTCTGGCAGAACAGGTTTAGTTATCGGATTAATACTGTTAGCCCTAGGTTGGTCTCATGAAAAAATTATTTCTGAGGTACAAAAACTCAGACCGACATCATTAAAAAACTTGAAGCAATTAAATTACTTTAATTCATATTAAATATTCTTGTTCTTATTTTAGGAAAAAACGATGACACTTAAAATTGGTATTAATGGCTTTGGCCGTATGGGACGTTTATCGATGCGGGCTGCATTTGATTGGGATGATGTAGAAATTGTTCATATTAACGATCCTGCAGGTGATGCGGCAACATTAGCGCATTTAATGACTTTTGATTCAGTTCATGGTCGCTGGTGTCATGAAGCGACGAGTAAAAAAACAGTGAATGGCGAGGAAATGATCATAAATGGCAAAGCGATCCCTTGTACACAAAATAAAATGACACAAGAGACTGATTGGTCAAAATGTGATGTTGTTATTGAAGCTTCAGGTAAAATCAAAACGAAAGCTTTATTACAAGCTTATTTAGAGCAAGGCGTTAAACGTGTAGTTGTTACAGCGCCGGTAAAGGAAGAGGGAGTGTTAAATGTTGTAATGGGAGTTAATGATCACTTATACAATAAAGAAATTCATTCTATTGTAACGGCTGCATCATGTACCACTAATTGTATAGCCCCTGTCGTTAAGGTTATTCACGAAAAGATAGGCATTAAGCATGGTTCGATTACCACTATTCATGACATAACGAATACGCAAACTATTATTGATGCGCCGCACAAAGACCTACGACGTGCTCGCTCATGTGGCACTAGCTTAATTCCAACAACAACAGGGTCAGCAACAGCGATAACACATATTTTCCCTGAATTAAAAGGAAAACTAAATGGTCATGCTATTCGTGTACCGTTAACCAATGCTTCTATTACCGATTGTGTGTTTGAGTTAGAAAAAAATACAACAGTAGAAGCGGTAAATAACTTACTTAAAGAAGCTGCTAATAATGAGCTTAGCGGTATTTTAGGTTATGAAGAACGACCATTAGTTTCTATTGATTATAAAACAGATCCACGTTCAAGCATTATCGATGCTTTATCAACGATGGTCGTTAATAATACTCAAGTTAAATTATATGTTTGGTATGACAATGAATGGGGTTATGCCAATAGAACGGCTGAATTAGCGCGTATGGTCGGATTAGCCGATTTAGCCTAAAGGAATAGTTATTAATGAGTTTTTTATCGTTAAAAACATTAACGCCGCAGATTAAACAATACTTAATGATAACAGGTAATTATTGGGCATTTACCTTAACTGATGGTGCTCTACGCATGCTTGTAGTGCTTTATTTTCATCAATTAGGCTATAGCCCACTAAAAATTGCGATGTTATTTTTGTTTTATGAAATATTTGGCGTGATTACTAATCTTGTTGGTGGTTGGTTAGGGGCAAGGTTTGGTTTAAATAAAACCATGAATATTGGTTTAGCGATGCAAATTGTAGCTCTTGGTATGCTGACAGCTTCGCCAGAAATGTTGACTGTGGTCTATGTTATGATGGCGCAAGCGCTTTCCGGAATAGCGAAAGATCTTAATAAAATGAGCGCTAAAAGTTCGATAAAATTACTGGTTCCTGAAAATGCTGAAAATAAACTATATCAGTGGGTTGCTATTCTTACGGGGTCTAAAAATACGCTTAAAGGAGTTGGTTTCTTTTTAGGGGGAATATTATTAACATTAATAGGCTTTAACGGCGCTATTATTGTGATGGCGCTCTTATTAATAGTGGTTTGGATTTTTAGCCTTTTATATTTAAAAGAAGATTTAGGAAAAGCCAAAAACAAACCAAAATTTACTAAGATATTTTCTAAAAGTGATGCTATTAACCGCCTATCCGCTGCACGAATGTTTTTATTTGGTGCTAGGGATGTGTGGTTCGTTGTTGCTTTACCTGTTTACCTTGCGGCAACTTTTCAATGGGATCATTGGTGGGTTAGTGGCTTTATGGCTTCTTGGGTAATTGGTTATGGTATTGTTCAATCGTTTGCCCCTTACTTTACCGGGAAAAAACAAGGCAAAGTACCTACTGGAAAATCAGCCTGTTTGTGGGCTGTAATGCTGAGTTTATTGCCTATAGCAATAGCGTGTTCATTATATTTTGATTTTTATATTCAGTATTCAATCATAATTGGTTTATTGATTTTTGGTATTGTGTTTGCGATTAATTCATCGCTACATAGTTACCTTATTGTAAGTTATGCTAATAAAGATGCAGTGTCACTTGATGTTGGTTTTTATTATATGGCCAATGCTATGGGGAGGTTAATGGGTACTGTATTATCTGGATGGATGTATCAAGAACAAGGTTTAATTGCCTGTTTAGTCATTTCGACATTATTTGTGAGCATCGCTGCACTTATCTCAAGTAAACTGCCAAATAAAAATGAGCCGACAAGCTAAAAGATACTTTATCAGTTCTCAGTTTTCTTATATAAAAAAAGGCCCAAACTATGCTAGTTTAGGCCTAAAAAGTTGGCTCAAAGGGGTTTGAGCCATGCGCTATATTCGTTTACATACGTTACTAAATATTCTAAGCATAAAGTCCAGACCCTGCCTGCTGCGAGCATATACTTTATTTCAGAGAGAGGAAGTAAAATATTTATGTCTGTAAACTGCTATAGTGCTTGAATAAGTGTAGTGCAAGGTTTGAGTTATGCGAATTATTTTTAATAATATTGTAAAATTGACTTAGTAATTATTCAATTTCACAATAATTCAAAGGCTTAATACGCTAACTTTAAATGGGAAATCTTCCTTACAAATTAACACGTAAGTGTTAATTTGTTGTTTGTATAAGCCCCATACTTTCATCGGCAAAACCAACACCTGCTTCAGTATAAAAATTAAACACTTTATCAATACCTAGCTCTTCTAACTGAGAGCGCTCATCATCATAACGAGCAATAGCGGCTATTTTCCCTTGATAACCTGCAGATTTTAATTGGTTCGTTATATTCACACTGTCGATTACGTTTGGTAAGGCAAGTAGTACGAGTTTTAAGTTAGATAGGTTAACTTTTTCCCAGAAAAATGCATCTTCGGCATCTCCACAATACACTTGAGCACCTTGTTCTGAAAGTAATTGCACTTTTTCAGGCTCGGCATCGAGCCCCCAAGCTAGTTTATTGTCATGTTCACAAATTGCACGGTAAGCTCCCATACCAACACGACCCATTCCTATGATCACGATAGGTGCATCTTGAGGCTGAGAAAATTTATCTTCAGCTAAATATTCATTACGTTCAAATTTATAGAAAAACTCTTTATGTTTACTAAAAAAGCTATGTGCATGAGGGTACAGAATATTGGTGATCACAAAAGACATAGATACAGCTAAAGCTAAAATAACCAACCACACACTACTTAACCATTCATTAGACACACTGATTGCTCCGACAATTAAACCAAATTCACTAAAATTACTTAGTGCTAACGCCGATAAATATGATGTTCGACAACGTATTTTTAGCAAGCTTAATAGCCCGAAAAACAGAATGAATTTTAATGGGATAATTAAAACCAGCATTGCAGCTAAGCCTAACATCTCTAAAGTAGGAATGGCGCTAAAGCCGATAGATAGGAAGAAACCGATAAGAAACATATCTTTAAAGCTTAGTAGTGACTTATTTATTTCTGTAGCTTTAAGGTGCGAAGAAAGAAAAATTCCGACTAATAGTGCTCCCAAATCACCTTTAATATTCACTAATTCAAATAGTTCATAACTACCAAGCGCAATAAAAAAACCCGTTAAAGGGAGTAATTCTCCATGGCCAACATGATCGACAATTTTATTAATAACAGGTTTGATAATAAACAATAGTAGTAAAGCCAATGCCCAAACAGTAGGCGTTTTGCCTGTGGCAATCACTAAAAAGGCAACAGCCACAATATCTTGAATTACCAGTATACCAACCGCTAATTTGCCATGGCGAGTACGCATTTCACCATTTTCTTCAAGTAGTTTGATCACGCACACGGTACTGCTAAAACTTAACGCAAAAACAATAAGTGTTGCGGTTAAAACATCCAACTTAGAGAAGTAGCCTATAGCTGAGATAGTAAAGAGTTTTATAATTATGACAGTGAGCACTATCCAAAGTAGGGTATGCAGTGAACTAGCTAACCAAATTTCATTTTTAAATAAACTTCTAACATTAAGTTTTAAGCCAATGGTAAATAGCATTAAGGTAATGCCTAAATTACTTAAAATGGTTAGACTTTCATCAGCCTGATAACCCATAAAGTTTAAAATAAAGCCAGCTAAAAGGTAGCCTATTGAAGGAGGGAAAGAAAAAGTTTTTGCTGCTAAGCCACAAATAAAAGCAAAAAGAATCCAGATAAAGTCCATATTTAGCTCAAGTTAAGTTGTTATGCCATTAAATGATATCGATATAATAGCATAGCTATAAAAGGTTACTGATTGATATTAATCAATATTTGTTATCACCTTACGTTATATTAGTATAGCAAACGTTAGCTAGCTATCTAGGGGCTAAGCTTTGCAACCATTTATTAATTTCTACATACATAAAATCTTTAATAATAGCTTGTGCTTGAGCATTTGGGTGTAAATTATCGTTTTGCATTAATTTAGGTTCAATAGCAATTTTAGTCATAAAATAAGGCATTAAATACGCGTTTGTTGCTTTGGCTACTTTATTGTAACTATCAGTAAACATCGTGGTATAGCGTGCACCTAGATTAGGTGGAATTTGAATTTCCATTAATGCGACTTGCGCACCTTGTGCTTGGCTTTTAGTCACTAACTCAGTTAAATGCTTTTGTAAAATTTTTATAGGAAAGCCTCTAATTCCATCATTGCCACCAAGTTCTATTAATACGTGGCTTGGCTGATGGGTTTCAAGCCAAGTGTCTATATTGAGTAGAGCATTGTCAGTGGTTTGTCCGCTAATAGCTGTGTTAATGATGATGATATCATTATCTTTTTTGTTATATTTATTTTGTAACAAATGAACCCAAGCTTCTTCTTGCTCTAGTCCATAACCTGCGCTTAAGCTGTCACCAATAAGTAATATTTTGTCTTTAGCGGTGGTTGTAAATGACAAACATGTTAGCATTATAACAACAGCAAAATTTAGGAAAAAACGAGTCATGCCAGTACCTTCTCAATTAAATGTTATCCAAGTCTCAGAATTAAGTAAACATGTTAGCACGCTTGAAGGAAGCCTCACTATCCTTAACGATATTAATTTTAACGTCAGGCAGGGAGAATCTGTAGCAATTGTTGGAGCTTCAGGCTCAGGTAAGTCTACTTTATTGAGTTTGCTAGCAGGACTAGATGTCGCCAGTGCAGGGGAAATCTATTTAGATGGTGACGCGTTAAGCACGCTTAATGAAGAAGCAAGAGCGAAAGTAAGGGCGGAAAAAGTAGGTTTTGTTTTTCAATCTTTTATGTTGGTACAGAGTTTAACTGCTCTAGAAAATGTTATGTTACCTGCCGAGTTAGCAGGCGATCGAAATGCTAAAAAAGAAGCCTTAGATCTTCTAGATAAGGTAGGCTTGTCTCATCGTTTAGAGCATTATCCATCACAATTATCTGGAGGCGAGCAACAACGTGTTGCCATTGCACGAGCTTTTGTTGGTTCACCAAAAATACTTTTTGCTGATGAGCCTTCGGCCAACTTAGATAGTAAAAATGGACATTTAATTGAAGATTTATTATTTGATCTGAACAAACAAAATGGCACTACCTTGGTATTGGTTACTCATGATGAACAATTAGCTAAACAATGTCAGCGAATTATTCATATTGAAGGCGGACAGCTTGAAAAAATTAGCGAAGGGGTGATTGCTAATGTGGGTTAAGTTAGCTGTTAAATTATTTACGCGTGAATTTCGTCGTGGTGAACTAACGATTATATTCGCCGCTATTGCATTGGCGGTGTTAACTGTTTTTAGTTTGTCGTCAATAACCGAACGTATTGGCTTAAACATAGAACAAAAAAGTAGTGACTTTATTGCAGCTGATAGGCGCCTTTCAAGTAATCATGCTTTTGATCCTGACATACTACACAAAGCCAAAGCGCAGGGACTTGAAACGGCACAACTCTTATTTTTTGACTCTATGTTGTTTGCTAATGATGAATTAGTGTTAGGGTCGGTTAAGGCTACCTCGCAATCTTATCCGCTAAAAGGAAAAATCACGATCAAGGATACGCTAGTTGGAGAGTCTTATGAGGTTGATACTGGCCCTAAAGTTGGTACTGTTTGGCTGAGTGAAGGTTTATTCTATCCGCTTAATGTGAACGTGGGTGATAAAGTTGAGTTAGGGGCAGGTATTTTTGTTATTACAAAAGTTTTGGTGAATGAGCCTGATGCTCCATTTTTTTCTTTATCCGGAAATAAAAGAGTATTACTGAATTATGAAGATATTCCCGCTACCAAAGCCGTACAAGCAGGAAGTCGAGTTTTTCATCGTTTATTGTTTGCGGGTGAAGAACAAGAGTTATCAGATTATTACGCTTGGTTAAAACCACAGCTTCAAAATAACCAAAGTTGGGAAGGGATCAAAGACCGACAAACGCCATTGGGTAATAATTTAGAGCGCGCTGAAAGTTTCTTATTGCTAGCTGGATTGTTCGGTATTATGTTGGCTGCGGTTGCTATGGCGGTTTCTGCTAAACGGTATTGTGAGCGACAATATGATCCTGTCGCTATGATGAAAACATTAGGAGGTAGCCGCACAACAATTCGTAATATATTTTTACTCCACCTAAGTTTAGTCACTATTTGTTCTATTATGGCGGGTTTAGCCATAGGTTTTATTTTGCAAAATATTGGGGCAAGTTATTTGGCTAATTTTATGGGGACAGAATTACCGCCATCAGGTTTTAGACCTTGGATTTTATCAACATTCATTGGTGTGGTATGTGCATTAATGTTTTCACTTAAACCTTTATTAGACTTATTTGATATTCCACCTTTACGGGTGTTGCGTCGTAATTTAGGGGATACGTTAGCGTTAAGCCGTATTCATATTGCGCTGTCACTTACTACTATTTTTGCTTTAATGTGGTTGTTCAGTGGTGCACTTGTGACTACCTTAGTTTTATTTGCTTCAACCTTATTAATCATCGTTATTTTATTTGCCATATCGCGCTTGTTTTTTGCTGCAGGACGCAGTTTAGGTTTAAGACCTGGCTCTAGTTGGTCATTAGCTATTGCTACATTACAAAAACGAGCAAATGCTAATGCTATTCAATTAATTAGCTTTGCTTTGGCTATTCAATTAATGCTGTTTTTAGTTGTGCTAAAAAATGACATGATTGCGGATTGGCAAATGCAAGTGCCTGAAGATGCGCCAAATATGTTTATCATCAATATTGCAGAAAAAGCAATTGACCCTATAAAACAGTTCTTTAATGATAAAGGCATTACACATGAAGCTTTTTATCCTGTCTTTAAGGGGCGCGTTGATGCCGTTAATGGCGAAGAATTTGCGCGACGTGTTTCACAGCAAGAGGGTGAAGAGAAAGATGAAAATGCTAGAAATGGCTCAAGACGTGAGCCTAATTTAACTTGGTTAGATGAATTACCTGAAGGTAATGAGATAACCGAAGGTGAATGGTTTAGTACGGAAAATGGTGATGCGTTAGAAGTTTCAGTTTTTGAAGGTTGGAAAGATGATCTTGATATAGCGCTTGGTGACACCTTAACAATTTTAGTGAATGAACAAAAATTTGAGGTAAAAGTTACTAGTTTTAGAAGTGTTAATTGGGGAAATATAAAACCTAACTTCTTTATGATTTTAAGTCCTAATATGGTTGGAAAAGTACCCGTTACTTATTTTAGTGCAGCAAAACTAGAAGAGGGGCACACTAAAGATATCAGCCTTTTACTACAACGACACCCTACTATTAACATGATCGATGTTAAAACTCGCATGGAGCAAGCACAAGCAATTATTTCGCAAGTTACACTTGCCATAGGCTTTGTATTATCAATTGTGTTAATTAGCGGTGCATTAGTACTGATATCACAAGTACAAGCGAGCTTGTCTGAGCGTTTACAGGAAGTGGTTATATTACGGACTTTAGGTGCCAAAGGGCGCTTGATTAAATTGGCAACACTTTATGAGTTTTTATTACTTGGTGCTATTTCTGGTTTAGTTGCTGCTATGGTAAGTGATATTACCTTACTTGTAATTCAGCAACAATTGTTTGATCTTGAAGGACGACTTCACCCTTATGTATGGGTACTTGGGCCGGCAAGTGGTGCTTTGTTTGTTGGTAGCATCGGTTACATTATGGTTGCTCAAACAATGCGTCAAAATACCCAAGGTTTATTAAGAAAACTGAGTTAATCTAATATCAAAAGCAAGCAATTCATAAGCTAGTGCCAGAGACTAATTTCAGGTATATTAACTCTTATTAAAAAATAAGAGTTAATTTTCATGGTATTATCGACTAAAAACAGCTCAATGGTTAAAGGGTTTGTCACTGTTGCTGCTATCTTTATCATCTTTGCAGGAGTAAAAACAGCAGCAAATATATTAGTCCCCTTTTTATTATCTTTATTTATTGCCATCATTTGTAACCCTCTTGTTGTTAAGGCGAGTCAATTTAAGATACCTAAAGCCGTTTCGGTGATTATTGTTATTGCTATCTTTGTCACTATTGCTTTATCGTTAGCAGGCTTAGTGGGCAAGTCACTGAATGAATTGTCAGAACTTATTCCTCAATATCGACTACAATTCCAAGAGCAATTTACTTGGTTAACTGCTTTTTTATCTCGTTATAATATTCAAATATCGTCTTCTATTTTATTAGAATACTTTGATCCTGCCGCGGCTATGGGCATGGCGGCAAATATGCTGAGTGGTTTTGGCTCGGTAATGGCTAATTTACTGTTAATTGTGCTTACTGTTGTGTTTATGCTTTTTGAAGCATCTTCATTTCCTGTGAAATTGCATTTTGCACTTGACGATCCTGAGATGCGTATTAAGCAAATTGAACGTTTCTTAGCCTCGGTAAATCATTATATTGCTATTAAAACGATGGTTAGTATTGCTACCGGTATGGTTGTCTCGCTGATGCTTTGGGCCTTTGGGTTAGATTTCTATCTTTTATGGGGGGTATTTGCCTTCTTATTAAATTACATCCCAAATATTGGTTCAATTATTGCTGCTGTGCCTGCTGTAACCTTAGCAAGTTTACAGTTAGGTATTGGTGAAGCTGGTTTTATAGGATTGGGTTATGTTGCTATTAATATGGTGATGGGCAATATGATCGAGCCTAGATATTTAGGCAAGGGTTTAGGTTTATCAACATTAGTGGTTTTCTTGTCGTTAATCTTTTGGGGCTGGTTATTAGGAACTGTTGGTATGTTATTGAGTGTCCCATTAACCATGATTTTAAAAATAGGGTTAGAGAGTACGCCTGAAGGACGCTGGTTAGCTGTTTTACTCAGTGATGAAGATAGCGTTTTATTAGAAATAGAATAGATTCAAAAGAGTAAAGATTAATCGTTTAAATTGTTTGGAATAACTTGATGAATTTAATAAAAGTCAGCGATGTAAATAGCTGACTTTTTTATGGATATTATTAATACTAATATGTCGCTACTTTTAATATTCTTTACAGTGTCTTACTCAATTGATCTATACGATTTTGAGTAATTAATATGTAGCATCGTTTATATGTTAATGTTGCACTTTTTTCTGGTGGTGTCGCAAAATATTGCCACCGACATTCATGCTCTCGAAAAGCAACAAAGTCACTTTCTGAACGTCTGAAAAGTTTTAGTGCTGCAGGGCGCCAAGTAGCTGTTATTTTCTCTTCCAAGTTTAAAATATGGGTGTTTATCCATGTTTGCAATTCGCGTTCAACCACTTCTTTTAAATTATCAAGGCAGAGTGATTGGCTTTTAGCCGTTTGCTCTACCTCTAAGCATGCGTCTAACGGATCATGAGCGTAGACAGGAGCAGAAAGTAATTGATACGTAAATATTAATACGCTTGAGATAGTTCTCTTGTTAATCATATTTTAAATAGAAGAAAATTATTAATTAGGTAATACTTTTTTATAAGGCTTCACGGTGACTTTTTCATAAACAC
>Ga0193951_1000346_pt1 | contig 21738 bp, 14 predicted proteins | sample BB_2_MG_FD_140370 | JGI IMG/M metagenome (GOLD analysis project Ga0193951, IMG submission 140370) | Microbial mat bacterial communities from the Broadkill River, Lewes, Delaware, United States - BB_2_MG | ecosystem: Environmental > Aquatic > Freshwater > River > Microbial mats | place: USA...
TAAATGAAAGCTATTTGAGCCCAGATCAATTGCTACAAAATGTTTTACACTAGTAGATTCATTTAATATCATCAAGCAGGCTCTTTTTTTAAAATAAAATTATCCATGATACTCATATCTTTACTGTGTTCTATAGTTTCTGTTAGTTCAGTGGTTTTTACTAATTCATCATTTTGCTTAGTTAAATAACGATAAATAGCCATTTGAGAACGAACCTTCTCATTACAATGGTTAGGTGGATAGAGATTACGTTGTTCACTATCAATTATTCTGGCTTTGGTGTTGTCTGCAAGTTGAATATTGATAATATCGATAATTTGTTTTTTTACATCATGGCAATAAATTGGACAGGTTACCTCAACCCTTTCTTCAATGTTACGATTCATCCAGTCGGCAGATGAAAGTAATACTTTTTGATTGCCTTTTTGTTCGAAAATAGCAACTCGAGGATGCTCTAAAAATCTATCTATAATTGATATGACTTGAATATTTTCACTTTGTTCTTTAATTCCTGCAACTAATGTACATATACCACGAATAATTAATTTAATTGGAACGGCGGCATTACTCGCTTGGTAGAGTTTATTAATTAAACTGTGATCTACTAAATTATTAACTTTAAGCGTTATGCCACTTTTATGATTATTTTTGGCAGCACTTATTTCTTGATCAATGAGATCAACAAAACTAGCACGTGAATTAATAGGTGAAATAATAAGATGTTCAAATGTGAACTTTTGGTATGGGCTTTTAATAAACTTAAATACTTGTGCGACTTCTTCCGTTAATTCAGGACGACAAGTAAATAAACTGAAATCAGTATAAATTTTAGCATTTTTTTCATGAAAGTTACCACTGCCTATATGCGCGTAACGCACTAAGCCACTCTCTTCTTTACGTGTAATCAAACAAATTTTTGCATGAACTTTTAAATTCGGAATCCCAAAGGTAACTTTAGCACCGGCGTTTGTTAATATTTCAGCCCAATTTAAATTTGCTTGTTCGTCAAACCTAGCTCTTAACTCTATATTTACTGTGGTTTGTTTACCATTTTTAACCGCTTCAATCAGCGCGGCAACAACACGGGATTTCTTAGCCACACGATAAAGTGATATTTCAATGCTAACAACCTTAGGATCATAAGCTGCTTGCCTTAACCATTCCGTAAAGTGAGAAAATTTATGGTAAGGATAATAAAGTAAAATATCTTTATTAGCCATTGCAGTAAAAGCATTAGGATGATTACGAAAATCTTTATGTTCTATAGCTGACATTTTTTCGTAAGAGAGTGATTTATTACCAACATCAGGAAATTCAATAAAATCTTTAAAACTATGATAACGCCCACCTGAAACAAGTCTTTGATTCGAAGTAATATTTAGCTTTTGTTTAAGCACAGATAGCATGTCGGCCGGCATTTTTTTGTCATATACCAAACGAACCGGCTCTGCGTTAATTCGTTTGCGTAAACTGGTATTCATTTGTTCAAACAGACTTTGGCTAAATTCATTACTTAAATCAAACTCAGCATCACGGGTAAGCTTCATTGAATAGGCATGAATATAGTCGAACTCGAAAAAATCGACAAATATTTGTTTGAGACTGTGCCGTATTATATTGTCGAGCAGAATAATACTCGAACTTTCATCGTCACTGTTGGTGTATTTAGGTAATTTTACAAAGCGAGGTACATTACTACTGGGCACTTCTATTAAGGCATACTGGCTATGGTTATTGATAGTCATAGCAACCATTAAATAAGTCGAGTCGTCTTTTATATTATCTTTTAAATTAATATTTTCAGTTAAAATAAGCGGGAAAATATGGCGACGTAGTTTATCTTTATAATAAGTATCAAGCCAAGCTTCTTCTTCCTGACTAAGTTGCATTTCATTAATTAAATTAATATCTTGCTCTGATAACTTATTGAGTAATGTTAAATAGGTATCGTCAAATATTAATTGTAATTCAATGACCTTTTGTTGAATAAGATCATAAAGCTCACGCGCTTGTTTTTTCTCTGACACTGATTTTGCTATGTATATTTTTCTTCTTACATTAGCAACGCGAACACGATAAAACTCATCCATATTACTGGAATATATTCCTAAAAATCTCAAGCGCTCTAATAAAGGAACACTAATATCTTGAGCTTCTTGTAATACTCGGTGGTTAAATGATAACCAGCTGAGCTCTTTCTCAATAAACTTCATTAATATACTCCATAAAGTTAAGGGGCATTTATAAAGCTAAAACACTAAAGAAGTAATGTTTCAAATTAATGACAAGTGTAATTAAGCATAAAACGGGATTGATTATTTTCTTAAGTGAAATATAGATAACGCCCACAGCCCTTGATGCGCAATCTCTGTCATTAAAATGAAATATAACTGTAAAGAAACAGTCATATTTCTAAAACATTTCTGTCATTTTTCTCTTGTAGCATGTTGGAAAAATTAATTAGTCCTTTAATAAAACAACTAACTCTTCGGAGAGAAACATGAAATTGAATAAGATCTTTAAGCACAGCGCAACCAATGTTGCTATTGTAACTGCTCTATCTCTTGGTCTTGCTGCTTGTGGTGGTGATATAAACCTTGAGTCAAATGTAGATAATTCAGTCGGTGATACAGTTGTAACGAATCCGTCACCAACGACTCCAACGACACCTGATGAAGTGTTACCGGGTAAGGCGAATTCTGCATTGAGCACACAAGTTTCTGCTGCACTAGGTTTTGATGTTCAAATACAAGTACTTGATACAAGAATTACAGAAAGCACAACGTTAGTGGCGAACGACAGTAATGGTAATGCTGTTATGTACGCTTTAAGTGGTGGTGTAGATGTTGGTGGTTTATCTGCTAATAAACAAGCACGTGGTGTTGATGATGTGGTATTAACAATTGAACCAGGCACAGTTGTTTTTGGTCAATCTGGTAATGACTATTTAGTTATTCACCGTGATGCAAAGATAATGGCTGAAGGTACTAAAACTAGCCCAATCATCATGACATCTTTACAAGACGTTCAAGGTGAAACAACGGATTCAGGTCAATGGGGTGGTTTAGTTATTCTAGGTAATGCACCATCAAATAAATGTCCAACTGATGGTAGCGATTGTGCGCTACAAGTTGAAGGTGTTGGTGAAGGTGCTGTATTTGGCGGTACTGATTGGGAAGATGATTCAGGTGCATTAAAGTATCTAGTTGTTAAATATGCAGGTTATGAAATTGCCCCTGATAATGAATTAAACGGTATTACTTTTGGTGGTGTTGGCTCAGGTACTTCTGTTGACTATATTCAAGTTCACAGCAATGCTGATGATGGCGTTGAATTTTTTGGTGGTGCTGTTAACGCAAAACATTTAGTTTTGACAGGCAACAAAGACGATAGTGTTGATTGGGATAATGGTTATAAAGGTATGCTACAGCATATTTATATTGAGCATGCTAATAATTCTGGTGAAGCTAACCGTGCTATTGAAGCAGATAATGACGGTAGTGACCCAAGTAAAGAGCCACAGTCTAACCCAATAATTTCGAATATGACCATTATTGGTAATAACTTCGACACAGCGGATAAAGATTCCGAAGGTATTTATTTACGTGAAGGAACAGCAGCGAAAATATTTAATACTGTTATCACTGGCCCGAGCGAAATGGGTGAGTGTTTAGAATTTGAAGCTGGGATCACGGTAGATAATGCCAATAGCGGCAAAATCGTGATGGAAAATGTCATTATGGCATGTGAAGGAGAAAACTTTAAAGACTCCACTTCATTTGATATGGAAGCATGGTTTAGTGCTGAATCTTCAAACAGTATTAGTTCGTCAATTTTAATTAGTGAATCAGGTGTACCTGATAGTGGTTCTCCACTCATTGCAGCTAATGCAGGTCAAGATGTTGCTAATACTCAAAATGCATTTTTTGATACGACAGATTATGTTGGTGCACTAAATGGTACAGATGACTGGCGTCAAGGTTGGGCATTTGGTTTTGGTGGTGGTGTTGTAACGGCAACAGCTGAATCTGAAGCTGAAGGTTGTCCAACAGGTACTACACCGATTACACCAATTGATGGCGTTACGACAACCTGTCAATTAACAGGTGAAATTACTAATGATTTAACATTAACGGCCAATAATTTATATGCATTAAATGGTCCGGTATTTATTGGTGAAGATAAAGCGAATAGCGCTACTTTAACAATTGAACCAGGTACTACCATTTATGGTCGCTCAGGTGGCGATTACCTAGTTATTAGCCGTGATTCAGCTATTGAAGCTAATGGTACTGCGACTAACCCAATCACTTTTACTTCTAGTGAAGATATTGCACAAGGTGTTACTGGCTCTGGCCAATGGGGCGGTGTTGTTATTCTTGGTAATGCAAAATCAAATAAATGTCCATCAGATGGTAGTGACTGTGCATTACAGGTTGAAGGTGTAGCTGAAGGTGGTGTTTTTGGTGGTACTGATGATGAAGACAGCTCAGGTACATTGCGTTATGTTGTTGTTAAACATGCCGGTTATGAAATTGCCCCAGACAATGAGTTAAACGGTATTACTTTTGGCGGTGTAGGCTCAGGTACAACAGTAGAATATATTCAAGTACATGAAAATGCAGACGACGGTGTTGAATTCTTCGGTGGTACTGTTAATGCGAAGTATGTTGTGCTTACAGGGAATAAAGATGACAGTGTTGACTGGGATAATGGTTACCGCGGTAATTTACAGTATGTATTAGTAAAACATGCAGATAATGACGGTGAAGCTAACCGAGCAATTGAAGCTGATAACGACGGTTCAACGCCTGATAAAGAACCTCAATCTAATCCAACAATTGCTAATATGACGATTATTGGTAATGGCTTTGATACACCTGATAAAGCTTCTGAAGGTATATACTTACGTGAAGGTACTAAAGCACAGTTACATAATTTTGTTGTAACAGGTACTTCAGGCATGGGTGAATGTTTAGAACTTGAAGGCGGCAGCTCTACGGTAACAACAGACCAAGCCATAAATGGCGATACGGTTATTTCAAATTCAGTATTTGCTTGTGATGAAAACTTCAAAGATTCAAAAGCAACGGATGGCACGGTATTACTTGACGCTGAAGATTGGGTGCTGAATCAAAACGATGATAACTCAACTGCCGAAAATATGGGTACAGTACTAAACGGTATATTCACCATTGATACAACTACCCCGAAAGACTTTACAGGTAATGCTTTCTTTGACAACGCTAATCACATTGGTGCGGTAACTGAAGGAAACAACTGGACTGCTGGCTGGACTGTAGGTTTAGAGTAACAGACTAGCTAATCAAAATGCTGTAGCACAATTATTTTTATACTACAGCATTTCATACCAAACTAATCAATTGAGCACTTCTATTCATTAGTTTGGTATTAATGTTCAAATACCTAATTCATGAGGTTTACAATGAATAATAAGTTTAAATCTTTTGCTTTATCTTCTCTAACAATTGCTTTGATGGCAACAACGGGACAGGTTATAGCTGAAGAAGACGATAGCGAGGCCATTGAAGAAGTTGTGGTCAAAGCTAGTCGCTTAAAAGGTACTGCAAGTGCCGTAATGCAAGAACGTAAAAATCAAGCTTTTGTTGCCGACATTTTAGGTGCAGAGCAAATTTCTCGCACAGGCGATTCAGATGCAGCCGCTGCGCTTCGTCGTGTAACAGGTATAACACTTGTAGATGGAAAATTTATTTATGTACGTGGTCTTGGTGAACGTTTTTCAAGTACGCAATTAAATGGTGCTGCTGTACCTAGTCCTGACCCAACACGAACAGTAATACCATTAGATTTATTTCCATCGAGTATTATTGAATCCTTATCAGTACAAAAGTCTTATTCGGCCAGTATGCCAGCCCATTTTGCTGGTGGTAATGTTGATGTTCGTTTGAAAACTATTCCAACAGATTTCGTTTTTAACATGAAAGCTAAACTTGGTGGTAACACTAATAACTTTGATGACGGGCTTACTTACAATGGTGGTGGTAACGATTGGTACGGTGTTGATGATGGTACGCGAGCAGCACCAGATGATTTAACACAGTTGTGGAATAGCTATACCTCTATCAATAGTTTAGACCAAGATGAAAACCGATTAGTGGCAGCCCAGCTTAATCGCGATTATGATCCAAAAAGTGAAAGTATTAACCCAAATACAGGGTTAGATATAACGCTTGGTAATAAATTTGACTTTGATGATTTTCGTTTAGGTTTTCTTTCATCTATTTCTTATGACAATAAATGGGAAGTATCAGAAGGTTATGAAGGTCAAGATTTTACTAAAGGCTCAGATGGTGCTTGGTCTTTAGTGCGTGGTTTTGATGAAGTAGATACAACTGAACATTCAGTGCGTTTTTCTGGCATGATGAGTTTAGGCTTAGAGTACATGCGCAACCATCGCATCGATTTTACTTCATTAATACTGCATGATACTCGTGATCAAGTGAGTGATAAACGAGGTAATACTAACAACGTTTTACTGAGTGATGGTTTAAGAATTCGCGATAGTGAAGTTATCTACGAAGAACGTGAAATGATTTCGAATCAATTACGTGGCACGCATAATTTTAATGACTGGTGGGGACTCGGTGTTGATTGGTTTTATTCTGATGCACGTTCTAACCGTTATGCTCCAGGTAATATAGAAACACGTTACATTATTTCAGATGGTTATAATGGGCAACCAGAAGATGGAATCTTTGATTACGTTAATGAAAGTTCATTAAGAAAAGCTAGTACTTCTACTCGTTATACTTTTCAAGACTTAGACGATGAAGTAGAAAATTATGGTTATAATTTGTCATTGCCATTAGCTTTTTCTGGCATTGAAGTTGAATTAAAATTTGGTGGTGATTTTGTTAAAAAATCAAGAGAAGCATTTGCTCGACGTGTTGATATTAATACGTTAGCACTAAGTGATCTAGACTTAACAGGTAGTCAATTAAACACTATATTAACTGATGATGTTATTTTAAATTACCCGCTAAGTGGCAATGATAATATTATGCGTGATACGTCAATTGCCGGTGATGATTATTATTCAGGGCAAATGATTGATGCTTATTATGTCGAAGCAGATTTTTTCTTTAATGAAAAGTGGCGCGTAGTAGGTGGTGTTCGTTATGAAGATTTTAGACAAGTTGTTGCACCGCTTGATCCAGCAACAGGAAAATTTGACTTACCTTCACAACCAACAGAAGCTGACTTAGCTGATCTTGCCTTCCAAGAAGATGAATTCTTTGGTGCTTTAGCATTGACCTATATTTTAGATGATCAAATGCAATTTCGTGCATCAGTTGGCCAAACAACAATTCGTCCAGATCTTCGTGAAGTAGCCCCAGCAACTTATATTGATCCTTTAACTGGTTTCCCTATTGGTGGAACTCCTGGCGTAGAAAGTACCGACATAATTAACTATGACGTACGCTGGGAATGGTATATGGAAACAGGTGAAAACTTGTCGGTTGGCTTATTTTATAAAGATATGGATATGCCAATTGAATCGGTACAGTCACCTTCGCAAGATGGTCCATCACTTATCCGTATTGCCAATGCTGAAGACGGTTATGTTTATGGTATAGAAATGGAATTTTTGAAAGACTTTACTTTCTTAGGTGATTTAGGCCCGGTAAATGGTGCCGATCTTTTCTTATCGGGTAATGTTACGTTAAGTGATTCTGAAATTAATATTAATACCCAAAGTGTCGTTGAACAAACAGGTGTTTCTACTAGTATTTCAAATCCTACACGCAGAATGACGGGTCATTCAGAGTATGTACTTAATTTCAATCTAGGTTGGGATGCACCTAATGGCTATCATAGTGCGACATTAGTTTATAATGTGTTTGGCGAACGTATTATTATACCGGGTATTGAAGGTAAAGATGATGCATACGAGCAACCATTTCATTCACTTGATATGGTCTATACTTACTATCCTACTTTTTCTTCAACTGTAACCTTTAAAGTACAGAATATTTTAGGTAAAGATAAAGCGATAGAATTTGAAGATACGCTCATACAAAGTGAAACGAAAGGTACTCAATTTGAAGTCGCATTAAAGTGGGACTTTTAAGGTACTAGAAATTTAGTGAATCAAAAAGGAGCTTTAGTAAAGCTCCTTTTTTTATTTTAACTCTCGCGTTAAATAACCTGAGCTCGGTTTAATAAATCTTTCTCTAACAGTTATTTTTCCTTACTTCATCGTTAAATTTACTTGCAATAGACTAGCTATTAACGCGAAATCTGCCTTGAATTAAGAAAAACTATCAAGTTAGAGTAAAATATAGTTATATTATTAATAATTTCAATAAATTAAAAACATCTTAAACCGAGTTCAGGTTAAATAGGTAGGCTCATTTAGGGGGGAAAGCAGTCTCAATTTGTAAAATAGGTTGACTAATACACTTAACGATTAGATTACTTCGACTCACTTTTATTTATCAAGTCATTAATATCATAATAAAAGTACTTCATATTACCTCTGTTATTAACATACAAATTCTAATGCGAAATTCAACTAGAGTTTCGATCTATTTATCTTTTAAAGTAATTGATTTAAATATTAAAATTTTAATAGTACAAAATACGCATTATTTTAATTTGTTTGATCTAAATCAAGTCTATTTGATAAAAAAATAAAAGCCTCTCTGTAAGGCGTAATTACTTCAATAAATTGGAATATGTATAAAAAAAGGTAAATAACCGTCTTTATTAATTTAGTTTTAGCTATTTAGTTTGAATGATTTAATAGGATTATGTAAATAACATTTATTTGCTATTAAAGTTTTGTACAAAATTCGCAATGTTATGTTTTTAAAGTGATTATCCCACTAAAAGTAATGAATATTATATTACAATAAACTTCTGTTTTTAATTATAAAATATTAAGTTATGAGGCTAAATTTGGTTGTATCTTGATGATTAATATAATTAATTCAACCGTTGTATTATTGAGAATAAAATGAGTAAAGAGTTGTTGTTTTCTGAGTCTGATATATTGCTTTCAACTACTGATTTAAATAGTCATATTAAATACGCAAATACTAAATTTTGTACTATTTCTGGTTATACGTTAGATGAGTTAGTGAATAATCCTCATAATAAAGTTCGACATCCAGATATGCCAAAAGAAGCCTTTAAGGACCTTTGGTCAAGTATTCAACAAGGTAATTCTTGGATGGGGCCTGTTAAGAATCGTTGCAAAGATGGTGATTTTTATTGGGTTGATGCTTTTGTTACACCAATTAAAGATGATACTGGTAGTGTCTTTGAATATCAATCTGTTAGAACTTTACCTGATAGAAAAGTAATTGACAGAGCTAATGAAGTTTATCCGCAGCTTCACCAAGGTAAGAAACCAGCCGCTATTAAAGAAAAAGTTGATAAAACTTTATGGGTACAAGTTATTTTATTGCTCTCTGTATTACTATCTATAACAAATATTTTTGTTGAAGATAATAATACAATGATATCTATTTTACTCGCAGGGCTCATTTTTTGTGGGGCATTAATTTTTTCTTTGTGGCGCTCTCAATATCTAACTGTACTTCAAGAATCAAAAAATATTTATGATAATAATCTAATGAGTTTTTTATATTCTGGCAATAACGATAAGGTTGGAAATATTTTATTAGCTTTGAAAATGCAAGCAGCTAAAATAAAAGCTGTTGTAGGGCGTGTTTCTGACGATTCAACCATTATTAATGATGTAGCAACTCAATCTGAAAAACGGGGTAGCAATGTAGCAACAATTCTTGCGGAACAAAAAAATGAAACTGATCAGGTCGCTACTTCTATTACTCAAATGTCTTCGACCATAAGAGAAATTGCTCAAGTGATAACACTAGCTGCTGATACATCTCAGCAAGGATTGAATATTAGTAATAATGGTTTAGAAGTTGTATCTGAAACAATGAGTTCTATAAATGAATTATCTAAGCAATTAGGTGAAGTTGATATGGCTATTCATCGTTTAATTGATGGAACGAGATCAATAGAAGAAATCTTGGGTGAAATCAGCGCTATTGCTGATCAAACTAATCTTTTAGCATTGAATGCGGCTATTGAGGCTGCAAGAGCTGGAGAGCAAGGGCGTGGTTTTGCTGTTGTAGCAGAAGAAGTGAGAGCTTTAGCATCACGTTCGCAACAATCCACTGATGAAATTGGAAAATTAATTATTCAATTAAGAGCAGAATCTGATTTTGCAATTAATTCTATGTCTAAAGGACGAGATCTATCAGAAAATTGCGTGTCTATGGTAGATCAAACAGGAGTAGCTCTACGAGAAATTAATGAGGAAGTAACAGCATTAGCTGATATAAATATACAGATATCTACAGCAATAGAAGAGCAATCTATTGTTGCTGAAAATGTTAGCCTTAATATCTCATCTATTACTGATATGTCAGCCGAAAGTGAGTCTCATGGTAAAGAAGCTGTTGAGTTAAGTAATAAACTATTAAAACGACTGCACGAGCAACAAAGTTTAATTTCTCAATTTAATAGTTAAATAATATTGAATTACTTTTCGATTAAGGGGGAACGTATGATCCCCCTTATGATTAAAGCAACTTTAAAGTAAAATTCAGTTAGGATAATGTACTATTATCTTGGATTAGTAGAGTCGCTAAGCACTAATGAACTAAAAGAAACTTGCGTATAATCTCCATTAGCTTTATCTGTTTTCCAATCTCCCGTTCCTAAACAAGCTGCATACCACAGACCAGGAGCATCTTTAGTGCTACATTGATTATAAGCACCGGCTTTAAAGTATAACCAGTCGCCAGTATAGCCCCACTTATTATCTTTGGGATCTATCTCACCGTTTGCATCAACATTGTTTGCTAAATTTACATTGTAGTTAACTGTTGGTTTACCTGGCGCAGTAAAAGTTAAATACATAATGTTTTCATGTACATTAATGGTATAGCTGAATTCTTCTCCTAGTGCGATACCATTATCGCCAGGCTCATTTGAATTTTCCCAGGTATTTCCCCAAACAGGAAAAGCAATATCCGTTCTGTTAGGATCATTTTTAGCTAGGTTTCTTTCATAGTTCCAAAAAACAGAGCCTTTTTCATGATTTGGCCATTTTTTATAATAAATTTTTATCGGTTCATTACCGGCACCAAACCCTAAGTTTTTTGCTTGTAATGCTTTATCTTTTCCTGCATGAATTTGTCCTACAACAACGGAATAAGCTGCAGGTTTATTAATATTCTTAGCTCTTAGTGCAACATGATCAACTTTTAAGGTAGCTGTCATTTTCCCGCCTACAGCACCAAAACGTTCAGACAATGGGTGGGCTGCAATAGCAAAATTGTTACCAGGATAACTTGTTTTTATTTTAGTGTTACTCCCACGAAGCATTTGGCGTAATTCGCTACGAGTATTACTAGAGTTGGCAGTAGTTATGGCTTTATTTGGCGCCGTAAAAACCATATAACCTTCTTCATCAAGATAAAAGAAGTCTGGATGCGAATAGCTTTGCATCTTTTTTACTGAAATTTCATCAATTTTTCCATCATTGTTTGAATCAAGTGGCACATTCATTTTCCAATGAGATAAATCAAATTTATCAGCAGGAATAGTAGCCGTTGTTTTAGGAGTAAAACTAGATTGTTCACTTTCTCCATTACTTGCACATGACATCAGCATGACAACAGAAATAGGTATAGCAGTTAAGGATAAAATAGTTTGCCTTACTCGAATGTTATTCATAATGTTCTCTTAAATTATTTATATTTGATTCTTTATAAAAGAATAATGATGATGTAAATAGCATTGTTATATTTACAATCTCCCCTCTTACTCTTTATTACTTTTTGGTTTACCAACCTACCATACCAACTAGGTATACCAATTTCAATATTATCAAACGAAACAGTACATTATTTAGTCGTAAACCCTAAGTAAACAAAATGAACCATAAAAAGTATACGTCATGACTGTTGAACATTCTTCTACTTAGTAATTCATAAAAGTGAAACATTACTGAAACCTAACTGTCACATTTCCATAACTTAACTGTCATATTTCTTGGGTAGACTTTGTCACAATTATTTTATGACAAGATATAGGTAAATACATGAAGTTATCACACCTTGCCAAAGCAAGCTTATTGCTTAGCTTTAGTGCTAGCAGCCTGCTACATACAAGTGCTATCGCGAATGAAAACAACCAATCTCAACGACTAGATGAAGTGGTTGCTGCCGGACAACAAATTAATCAGTCTGCCGTTAACTCTCAGTTAAAAGTAAATGGCCTTACAGAGCAAGTTCAGACTAAGTTACAACAATTTAATACTGTAACGAAAGAGCTAGACGGTTTAAATGTATATAACTTACAAATGCAACTTCAATTAGACAATCAAGTAGCCGAATTAACTCAGCTGGCTAAGTCTATGGAAGAAGTCAGTGTTATTGAACGCCAAATATCACCTCTAATGGCGCGCATGATTTCTACATTAGAAAGTTTCGTACAACTTGATGTTCCTTTTCTCCCTGAAGAGCGTAGTAAAAGACTTAATGATTTAAATGACATGATGGTACGTGCTGATACTTCAGTTGCTGAAAAATTTCGTCGTGTTTTAGAAGCTTACCAAATTGAAGTTGATTATGGGCGTACTATTGAATCATACAGTGGTCAATTGACAGTTGATAACCAACAAATGGATGTCGACTTTTTACGGGTAGGGCGTGTTAGTTATATTTATCAAACACGTGATGGAAGTCGTTTGGGTCAATGGGATCAAGCAAGTGGCCAATGGCAAACACTTTCACAAGATTATCGTTTAGGTGTAAATAAAGCACTTCGTATTGCACGTAAACAACTAGCACCGGACTTAATCATGGTGCCATTGACCAACACACAAGCCAAGCTATAGCAGAGTATCAAACATGACTATTATTAATACTGTTAAATCGTTAACAACTTTTAGCAAACAAGCAATAACGGCTGTAACGCTTTCATTAACGCTGGCAAGCGGAGCAAGTATGGCGCAACAAGCGACTAATCTTGATGATTTATTAAGTCAGCTAGAACAAGGAAAAATTGCGCAATCTAAACAAAATAAAGATAGAGAAGCTGAATTTAAAGCAAAAGTGAATCAACAACAAGCAATGCTTAATGATATTAAAAAGCAAAGAGATTCAGCGATTGCCTTAAGTGGTGAATTAGAAAAAACATTTGCTGATAATGAAATTCAATTAGCGAATAAAACGGAAGCACTTGATAAGCGCTTAGGTGAATTAAAAGAGTTATTTGGCGTACTGCAACAAGTGTCAGGTGATACTCGTAGTAAATTTCAAACATCTGTTATTTCGGCCCAAATTCCTGGTCGTGGTGAGTTTTTAGATCAATTTGCGCAAAGTATGGGATCTACTAGTAAGTTAGCGTCAATTGAAGAAATAGAACGTTTGTGGTTTGAACTACAACGTGAAATGACACAAAGCGGTAAAATAAGTACGTTTAATCGTGAAGTCGTTTTAGCTAATGGCGAACGTACCATGACAGACGTTACACGTGTTGGCGGATTTAACTTAGTTGCTAATGGTAAATATTTAGAATATATCGATGAAACAGGCAGTGTTGCTGAGTTAATTAGACAACCCGCTAACCGTTATTTATCAACAGTTGATGCGTTAACAACAAGCAAAGAAACAACCGCTTTTGCGTTAGACCCAACAGGCGGTTCAATTTTAAGTTTACTTGTGCAAGCACCAGACACACGAGAGCGTATCGACCAAGGTGGTGTTGTTGGTTATATCATTCTTGCTATTGGCGCAGTTGGTTTATTAATCGCGTTAATACGTTTAATTAGCTTGGTATCTGTAGGCGCTAAAGTTAATCGTCAACTTAAGTCTGATGTTGCGTCAAATGACAATCCGTTAGGCCGTGTTATGCAAGTAAAAGACGATAATCCTGGTTTAGATACTGAAACATTAGAATTAAAACTGTCTGAATCAATATTACGTGAGTTACCTAAGTTGTCTAGCATGCTAACGCTTATTAAAATTATCTCAGTCGTTGCACCGTTAATCGGTCTACTTGGTACGGTAACCGGTATGATTAATACGTTCCAAGCGATTACCTTGTTTGGTACAGGAGACCCTAAATTAATGGCAGGTGGTATTTCTCAAGCCTTAGTTACAACGGTTCTTGGATTAGTTGTTGCGATTCCAATGGTATTCATATTCGCTTACCTAAATAGTCGTAGTAAAAATATCATCAATATTTTACAACAAGAAAGCACCGGTATAATTGCTCAGCGCTCTGAAAATGCAGAGTTAGCAGGGCAGGGAGCATAAAACGTGATTGCCTTAACCGAAATGTTCGACGCTATTGTAGAGTTTATGGATACGGGCGGGCAGGTATTAACCGTTATTGGCTGTGTTATTTTCATTATGTGGTTAATGATCTTTGAACGATTTGTATTTATCTCACTAAGTTATAAAAGTGTGAAAAAGCATTTGCTTAGTACATGGGAAAGCAGAGCAGATCAAACGTCATGGAACAGTGAGCAAATTAGAACGGCATTAATTTCACGTGGTGCAACTAAGTTAAATCGAAATATTAGCTTAATTCAGTCATTGGTTGTGCTATGTCCGCTTCTAGGTTTACTAGGCACAGTGACCGGTATGATTGAAGTTTTTGATGTAATGGCTATTTCAGGTAGTGGCAATGCTCGTTCAATGGCTTCAGGTGTATCAAGAGCAACGATACCAACAATGGCCGGTATGGTTGGCTCTTTATCAGGTGTTTTCACCGTCGCCTGGATTAAACGAAATGCTAAGAAAGAAACCGAGTTATTAGCTGATTCTTTAACAGCAAATCATTAAACAAAAAGAAAGTTACGTACTAGTTAATGATTATTGGCTAGTACCATACAGATAAACTATTAGGAAAAATCATGCGTCACTTAAATAAAATGATACAAGCGCAGGAAGAAAAAGAAGAAATAGATATGACTCCAATGTTGGATGTAGTGTTTATTTTACTTATTTTCTTCATCGTTACTGCCTCTTTCGTTAAGGAAGCTGGTATTGATGTTAATCGTCCAGAAGCAGCTACAGCTGTTAAGAAAGAGCGCGCCAATATACTCGTTGCTATTAGTGATAAAGGCGACATTTGGATCAATAAACGTAAAGTTGATATTCGCAGTGTGCAAGCCAATATTGAACGATTAAAAGCTGAAAACCCGCAAGGTACTGTTGTTATTCAAGCTGATAAGAAGGCAACAACAGATACTTTAATTAAGGTTATGGATTCAGCGCGCGCCGCTGGTGTGTTTGACGTATCGATTGCTGCGCAAGAAGCCTAGTAAACGTTGGAGAGTGTTAAGTGACTACAATAATTGTGCGCAGTGGTGTTCGATATGTTATCGCAGGTGTACTGGCGCTAAGTATGACCTTTTTATTATTTTGGGGAATGCAGAACCTTATTGCTGGCGGTAATGATGTTATGTCAGAGCCAGTAAAAGGTAATGTGCTAGATTTTATTCGTTTGAAAAAAGATGAGTCGGTTGTTAAAAAAGAACGAAAAGTACAAAAGCCCGCAAAACCTAAAGAGCCACCACCGCCAATGACAACACCTCCTATGCAGCAGAGTAACCCTAATGCAAACGCGACTAAAAGTAGCTTTGCTGCTGATATTCAAGCTGATATCGGGTTATCAGGTGGTTTGAACTTAGATAGTGGTGATGGAGATTATTTACCTATTGTAAAAGTTGCCGCGGTTTATCCACGTCGAGCGCAAGCACGAGGTATTGAAGGTTATGTAATTGTTGAATTTACCGTGACTAAAACAGGGGCTGTAACAAACCCAGTTGTAGTGCAAGCCGAGCCTGAAGGTGTGTTTGACCGAGCAGCCTTAGATGCGGTGGTTAAGTTCAAATATAAACCACGTGTTGTTGATGGTGTCGCAATGTCAGTGGCAGGGGTCCAAAATAAAATTAGTTTTGAGATCGACGGATAAATCAAACTTCACAAGAAAAGTAAGTTTATTTTTAATATTTAAATAAAAAGGAGAGTTAAAATGAAAGTTTCCTTATTTTTAGCTTCAACATTAGGTTTGGTGACATTTTTATCATCAAGTCAGGTAATGGCTAACGAAAATAATTCAGCCAACACTAAACAAGAAGCTAAACAAGAACATAAAAGTTACCGTGAAAGTAAAAAAGTTCCAGCGATGAGAAACCGTGTTTACACGCAACTTGCGCGAGCACAAAAACTTGCGGATGAAGGCGATATACCCGCAGGAATAGCTGTGTTAGCTGAAGTGGAAGAGCGTGTTGATAGTTTAAATAGCTACGAACAAGCAATGTTATATAACTTTTATAGCTTTATGCATTACGCCAATGATGATGTTGAAAATGCGATTATTAACTTTAATAAAGTGATCCGTGACGAAAGTTCAATTCCGGATAGTTTGCTTATTTCAACACGATTTTCACTTGCGCAATTATCGATGCAAAACCAAGATTATACTTCGGCATTAACACATTTAAAGGCTTGGCAAGAAATTAATTCAAAGCCACTAACTTCGAGTCAAGAAATGTTATTTGCTCAAGTTTATTACCAAGATAAACAATTTGTTGATAGCTTAATGCATATTGAAAATGCCATTAAAATAGCTGAACTAGATAATAAAATACCTAAAGAAAATTGGCTTATTCTAAAACGTGCCACTCACTATGAGTTAAATCAGCCTAAACAAGTAACCGAAGTGATGGAACAACTTGTACGTTTATACAGCAAGCCTGAATATTGGTTACAGCTTGCAGGTATGTATGGTGAAATTGGAGAAGAAGATAAGCAAGTTGCGGTAATGGAAGCGGCTTATCAAGCAGGCTATATTATTAAATCAAATGATATTATGACACTTGCACAATTATACCAATTTCATGGCGCGCCTTTTAAAGCTGCGAAATTATTAGACGAAGCCATTGAACAAGGTAACGTAGTTGCACAAGAAAAAAGTTTAGACTTACTTTCTCGTGCATATTTAGGTGCTAAGGAAACAATGCAAGCTATTAAAACCCTACAACAATTAACAGAGTTAGCTGATGACGGTAAATATGATGCGTTACTTGCGCAAACATATTTAAATGCTGAAAAATGGCAACAAGCCATTAACGCTGCAGATAAAGCAATTACAAAAAGTAAAAGTGAAGAATCAGCGGCTTACTTAGGTAATATGTACCTTGCTAAAGGTATGGCAAACTTTAATTTAAAAGAATTTGATGCATCTTTGGCGGCTTTTGAGCAGGCAGAAAAATTACCTAAAATTAAAAAAACAGCACAGCAATGGGCTAAATATGTTGCACGTGAACAAGACGCTTTTCAAAGACAACAGGAAATGCGTTTAGCTATGCTTAATTAGTATAGAGAATAGGTTTTGTTTAACCTCCCTTTTAAGCGCCTTTAGGCGCTTTTTTTTATTATGTATATTCCTGAGATTTTTTTGTGCGATTTTTGCATTCTATTGTCATACTCTATATGTCACATCATATACTTCATAGGCCATTAAATACAAAATACGTGGTTATTCCTGTATGTCTTATTTAGTTATTCCATAGGTCTGTTGATAAGTGATCCCGTGCGCGTGGTTGAATAATACGTGAGACCTTGAATCAAGTGCAGGGTGTTTGCTCGATTAGTCATTCTGTAGATCGCTTGATACGTAATCTCATACGCATGGTTGAACAAAACCGAGGTTATTAATCAAGTTTAGAATGATGACGAGGTGTTCAGGGGATTTCGTCATTCCGTAGATCGCTTAATACGAAATCTCATGCGTGTGGTTGAATAATACATGAGATTTTGAATCAAGTTCAGAATGACGGGTTTTACTCAGGTATGACCAAAATTTTTTATGAGGAAATCGAGGTTAAGGGGATTACTAAACTCAAAATGACGAGAATTCTGGTTCAAAAATGCTCGCCATCAATTCAAGTGTTCTATTCTTCGTCTTCAATTGGCTTTGATGTTCTTACTGCCGGTTTTGCGATAATTTCTAGGTAGAAACTTTCCAGTTCATGTTGTGCAGCATCATCAATACACTTATTCAGTGTAGACATATGAACAACATCGGCTACCTCTTTAGTGTGACCATATTTACAATCAAAGTCCCAGAAGTCAGCGTCATCAGGTAGTTTTTTATTGCGTTCTCTTTTAATGTACTTTTTTACTTCGTGCTTAATTGCATCAATAAGTCTTGCTGGCTTAATTGTTTTATGAGTTAATAAAAATGTTTTTTTCATTGGGTACCTTGGATCGACTATATATTTTAATATTTGGTTAGCGAGCTAATCCAAATGTAGATGTACAGTATACCATAGCGCAATTTTGATGCTATTTTACTATAGAGCCTGTCATAAATAGATATTAACATGAAAAGGGCGCTACCTGATATGAAAAAAGTACTAATGACTGTTAGGTTCTTCTTGCTAAATAGCCTTTATAGTCAGGTATACGAGCATGATAAACTTTATCAAGGTGATATGAGTCTAGAATAAAGTCTGCCGTTGCTAAATTTGTTGCTACCGGGATATTCCAAACTGCGGCTAGTCGCAATAAGGCTTTTACATCAGGATCATGCGGTGCAGCATTCATTGGGTCCCACAAAAAAATAAGTATGTCTATTTTTCCTTCGGCTATTTTAGCACCCAGTTGTTGATCGCCACCCATTGGGCCAGATAATAGACTCTCAATAGGTAATTTCAATTTTTGTGAAAGCAGAGTGCCTGTGGTGCCTGTTGCATAAAGTTTGTGACTTTTTAATATATCTATTCTCACTTCCGCCCAATCGAGTAGTGATTCTTTCATATGGTCATGTGCAACAAGCGCTATATGTTTATTTTGCGCTAATTCGCGTGTTGTATATTCCATAACTGTCCTAATGCTTTGCTAAAAAACTGTAATTAATTTAATAGATAGTAACATCTTGAACTTTTTATTCTAGCGCTAATAATAATTCTGTCGATGAATTAAAAGTTAACGGCTGCTAATGGTATACTTTACCCTATAAGTAATCACTAATTAAACGAGCAAGTAGTTAACGTAGGTTGATTCGACGCGTATAATATTTATTTATACAAACATTGAGTCAATTTATATTATGACTTAAGGCTAATATAGCCAAAAATCCAATAATTACACTCATCAATATTAAGATGCTAAATAGTTTCGGTGAATCCTCATAAGTTGAGACGATCCAAACACTTTTATTACAACATTAAAATATGGAAACGTTTCATGGAAATCAAAGTTAATTTTCTCGACAACCTTAGATTAGAAGCTAAGTTTGATGACTTTAGTGTCATTGCTGATCAACCTATTCGTTACAAAGGAGATGGCTCAGCTCCAGGCCCTTTTGATTATTTTCTTGCATCATCAGCCCTTTGTGCTGCTTATTTTGTCAAAGTCTATTGTTCGTCGCGTGACATACCAACTGAGAATATTCGTTTATCACAAAACAATATTGTTGATCCTGAAGATCGCTACAATCAAATATTTCAAATTCAGGTGGAATTACCCGAGAGTATTTCTGATCGAGATAAAAAAGGTATTTTACGCTCTATTGACCGATGTACAGTAAAAAGAGTTGTACAGTCGGGACCTGAATTTAAAGTGGAAGCGGTTGAGAGTTTAGAAGAAGATGCTCAGGCAATGTTAATGGGGCAGCCAACTGGTGATAGTAGCACTTACATTTTAGGCAAAGATTTACCACTTGAGCAGACCATTGAAGATATGACGGGCATTCTGGCCGATTTGGGTATGAAAATAGAAATTTCTTCATGGCGAAATATTGTTCCTAATGTGTGGTCTTTACATATCAGAGATGCAGCTTCTCCTATGTGCTTTACCAACGGCAAAGGGTCAACAAAAGAAAGTGCACTTTGTTCAGCATTAGGTGAGTTTATCGAACGTCTTAATTGTAATTTCTTCTATAACGATCAATTTTTAGGTGAAGAAATTGCGAATAGTGATTTTGTTCATTACCCCAATGAAAAATGGTTTAAAGCGGCAGAAAATGATGCCTTACCTGAGGGAATTTTGGATGATTATTGTTTAGGTATTTACAACCCTGAAAATGAGCTACGTGCGTCAAATTTAATTGATACTAACTCAGGTAATGTTGCGCGCGGTATTTGTTCTATTCCTTATCAACGTCATAGTGACGGTGAAACGGTTTATTTTCCTTCTAATTTAATTGAAAATTTATTTTTAAGTAATGGTATGAGCGCGGGTAATAATTTAGCTGAAGCGCAAGTACAGTGTTTATCTGAAATTTTTGAACGTGCGGTCAAAAGACAAATTATTGAACAAGAAATTGTCTTACCGGATGTACCACAACAAGTGCTTGAGAAATATCCAAGTATTTTAGCGGGCATTAAAGGCCTTGAAGAGCAGGGTTTTCCAGTTGTTGTTAAAGATGCCTCTTTAGGTGGACAATTTCCTGTTATGTGCGTGACCTTAATGAACCCGAAAACAGGCGGTGTGTTTGCGTCATTTGGTGCACATCCAAGTTTTGAAGTAGCATTAGAGCGAAGCTTAACTGAATTGTTACAAGGGCGAAGTTTTGAAGGATTAAACGATGTGCCAAAGCCAACATTTAATAGCATGGCAGTGTCTGAACCGGAAAATGCGGTTGAACACTTTATTGATTCTACAGGGGTTATTTCTTGGCGTTTCTTTAGTTCAAAATACGATTACCAATTTTGTGAATGGGACTTTTCTGGCACAAATGAAGAAGAGTGCGGTAGCTTGTTTGCTATTTTAAAAGCACTGGGTAAAGAGGTTTATATTACTGTCTTTGATCAACTAGGTGCTACCGCATGTCGCATGTTAGTTCCTGACTATTCAGAAGTGTATCCGGTTGAAGATCTTATTTGGGATAACACCAATAAAGCATTAGATTATCGTGAAGATATTTTAAACCTTCATGTGCTAAGTGATGATGCATTACAAGATTTATTTGAACGTTTAGAAGATAGCCAACAAGATAACTACATTGATATTCGCACTTTAATTGGCATTGAATTTGACGAAAATACCGTGTGGGGACAGTTAACTATTCTTGAACTGAAAATTCTTATTTGTCTTGCGTTAGGCGCATTGGAAGATGCCCTTGATTTAGTCGGGGAATTTTTACAGTACAATGATAACACTGTTGAACGTGGTTTATTCTATCAAGCAGTACATGCGGTACTCGAAGTTACGTTAGATGATGAATTAGAATTAGATGATTTTATTACTAATTTTAATCGTATGTTTGGTGAAGAAAATATGAGTAATGTTGTTGGGTCAGTGTTTGGTGAAATCAGATTCTTTGGTTTAACTAAAACGAGCATGAAACTCGAAGGTTTAGATAAACATTTAAGATTGATTGAAAGTTATAAAAAACTTCATCAAGCACGAAGCTTAAAAATAACGTAAGTTAACCATAAGGATAATTTAACTGCTTAATTTCTTGCCGACCTATAACTGTTATTTGTTGGCAGAATTAATATTGCATGGAAGCAATATTTTACTATCAAGCAAAGTATCTTTAATGTTTATACAATGAATGAAACCTAAACAATTTTCCTGTATATAAAGCTGGTTGAGTTTTGGTAAATTAATGCTAAACTCATCCGACCAGGTAAAGATAAAACAGGAAAATTTATGATGGCGCAAAACACCACAACTAACGCTA
>Ga0193951_1000347_pt1 | contig 21631 bp, 22 predicted proteins | sample BB_2_MG_FD_140370 | JGI IMG/M metagenome (GOLD analysis project Ga0193951, IMG submission 140370) | Microbial mat bacterial communities from the Broadkill River, Lewes, Delaware, United States - BB_2_MG | ecosystem: Environmental > Aquatic > Freshwater > River > Microbial mats | place: USA...
ATTTTATCTTCCCATGCTGGTCCCCACGTTGCTATAGTCAATGGAGCACCACTTGCAGTAAGTCTATATTGAACAGTTAGTTCAATAGACACAGGTAAACCTCTTGCATCTAAAATATTAATTGCAGGATTACTTCTAATACTTTGATCAAACCCAGTACTAGTTTCAACAGTAGCATAATTCATAAGTCTAACTTTTGTATCAACTACTGTAACTTTTTGGTATCCTGGAAGAATAATGTGAAAACCTGGATTTAATGGTTGATCTTCATATTTTCCTAATGTTTGTTTAATTCCTACATTACCTGACTCAATTGTCATAAATGGTTTTGTAATAAATAAAATACCAATTATAATAATAACTGCATATAAAAATCCAGCTTTTTTCCCAAAATTTTTGAAGAATTCAGGTGGCTCAAAAGGTGGTTGATAGTTTCCTCCACCACCATTGTTCGATCCCCCTGAATTATTATTGTTATTTTGTCTGTTTTTAAAATAGTCGTTGTCTATTGGCATAATTTTCCTTGATTTAAATATTTAAAATTAACTAATACTAATAAAGATTAGTTAACGTATGTTAAATGCTTAATATATTTTTCATTTTTTCCAGCAACTACATCAAAATATGCAGTTTGGATTTTTTCAGTTAATGGTCCTCTTGAACCACATCCTATAATTCTTGCATCAACATCTCTAATTGGAGTGATTTCAGCAGCAGTTCCCGTGAAGAATGCTTCATCAGCAATATAAATCTCTTCTCTTGTGATTCTTCTTCTAACAACTTCAATTCCTAAATCAGCAGCTAATTCAATAACAGTTGCTTGAGTAATTGACTCTAAAGAGTTGTCATTTGGAGGAGTAATTAATTTTCCATCTCTAACAATAAAGAAACAAGCACCAGATGCTTCTGCGATATAACCTTGGTCATCTCTTAATAATGCTTCATCATAACCAGCTTCAACAGCTTCGTATTTAGCCATTTGAGAGTTTAAGTAGTTTGCAACTGCTTTTGCTTTACCCATACCAGAAGTATTTGGAGTTCTTGTCATTGAAGATATTTTTACTCTAACACCTTTTTTAAGACCTTCATCACCTAAATAAGCTCCCCATTCCCAAGCAGCAACCGAAACTTTTACAGGTGCATCTTTATGATATAATCCCATAACACCGTAACCTAAGTAAACAAGTGGTCTAATATAAGCACCATTAAATAATTCATTTTTTTGTAATAATTCTATTTGCGCTTTATTTAATTCTTCTACAGTAAAAGGAACATTTATAAGTGTCATTTTTGAAGAATTGATTAATCTTTTAGTATGTTCATTTAATTTAAAAATTGCACATCTTCCATCTACTGTTTTATAAGCTTTAGTACCTTCAATAGCACCATTTCCATAATGTAACGTATGACTTAGAACATGAACTTTAGCATCGTGCCAATTTTGAAATTCACCATCCATCCATATATATTTTGCTTCAGTCATTTTATTAATTCCTAATAATTAAATTTTAAGGCTTTATTTTAGCTAAGATAATATTAAAATACACTCTTAGTCTCTTGATAATTAGACATTTAAGAGTTATTAATGTTATATTAAAACCAAATTTTGAAAGGTAATTAAAATAATGTGGTTTCAAAGTAGTTTAAAATTTATAATCAATTTATTTGCCTTGCTTTTTATTGCAGGCTGTACCGCAACAAATATAAATGATTTAGAAAATGATAATGAAAATAAAATTATAGAAAAAAAAGTAGAAGTAATTGAATATAAAAGAGAAGAGATTAGTGAAGAATTAGTCAGTCAAGTTTATAATATAATTCAAACTATATATGCTGGAAATATTGAACTAATAAATCAAAAATATATAAATTTTGACTTTGGGTTTTATAATTTATATAAAGTGGATGGTATAAAAATTTTTACCCATCAAAGAATTATCTATGATGTTATAGAAGAAGATGTTGAAGAAATATCACACCTAATTGCAAGAGTAGAAAAAGAGGCTGAACCTTTTGATATAAAGATTGAAGATAGTAAATTTAATTGTAGTCCAAATGATGATGCTTTTTATGGATGGAGTAAAAGTGGAATTTTTTTAAGTGATAAAACAAATAACTATTTAACAAAAATTATGGAAAAATCAAATAAATTTGAATCTAACAGATATACAAAAGAAGATTTTGAAAAAGCTAAAATGATTGAGAAAACAAGTTATAAAGTGATACTTACTCCTGATATAGTTTTTTATGTAACAAAAATTGAGGGTAATTGGTATTTAACTGTGTTTGATAGAATTACTACAGATTGTAGTAGTTGATATTTAGTTTAATAAATGCAACTAAGTTGCAAATAAGATAAACCTGATAAAATTCACTAAAAAAAGTGAATTAATTATTATGAATTTAGAAATATCAAAAGTTGCTAATCTTCCTACACAATATGGAGATTTTAAAATACAATCATTTAAAGAAAACGACAAAGAACATTTAGCAATATTTACACATACAATACCTTCAATTCCAACTGTTAGAATTCATTCAGAATGTCTAACAGGAGATGTTTTTAAAAGTATAAAATGTGATTGTGGTGAACAATTAGATTTTGCTTTAAAAACAATTCAAAAAGATGGTGGAATGGTAATCTATCTTAGACAAGAAGGTAGAGGAATAGGATTATTTAATAAAGTAAATGCCTATTCTTTACAAGATTTAGGACATGATACTATGAGGGCAAATGAGCTTTTAGGTTTCAAACAAGATTATAGAAAATATGAAATTGTTGATGAGATTTTAAAATATTTTAATATCAAAAAAATAAAATTAATGACAAATAATCCATTAAAATTAAACTCTTTAAAAGAAGTGAAAGTTGAGAAAAGAGTTCCTATTATTATAAATAGTTGCCAATATAACTATGAATATTTAGAAACAAAAAAAGAGAAAATGGGGCATCTTTTATAAAGTAAAACCTTTAAATAGGTTTTACTTTTTTTCTTAAAAATTGAAAAATAATTACACAAAACATACAAATAGAACTAACAAGTATAATTGAAGGTCCTGAGCTTAAATCATAACTATATGAAACTATTAATCCAAAAATAGTAAATATCATAGAAAAAATTCCTGAAACTATCATCATACTAAACAGAGTATTACAAAATCTTTGAGCAATATAAATAGGAATTGTAAGTAATGCAATTACTAAAATAAGTCCAACTATTTTTATGGCAATTACAATACTAAGAGCTGATAATATTAAGATAAGTGTATAAAAAAATCTAGTTTTTATTCCCCTTAAATTTGCATATTCATTATCATAAGAAACAGCTAAAATATCTCTATAGAAAAATAGTAAAGTTAGAACTATAAATCCTAATAAAACTGACATAAATAAAATATCATCACTGTTAACGGCTAAAATAGAACCAAATAAGTAACTCATCAAATCAGAATTATATCCAGGTGTTAAATCCACTAACAAAATACCAAAAGACATCCCCATTGCCCATGTAAGACCTATAATAGTATCTAGGTTTTCTCTTTTTTGATAAGTTAAAATAGCTATTAAAACAGTAATAATTACAGAAAAAATAGAAGTTGATAAAAGCATAGGAAATCCAAAATAAATAGACAAACCAATTCCTCCATAAGCACTATGTGCTATTCCACCTGAAAGAAATACCATCTTATTTACAACTATTAATGAACCGATTATTCCTGTGATGATGCTTACTAAAATTCCTGCTATTAAGGCATTTTGAATAAAAGTATATGAAAGAGATTCTAACATTTGCATTTTCCTAACATCTCTAAAAGTTCAATCTCACAAATATGAGATTGGATATTTTTAAAATCATTTTTCATTTTTGATAAATCGTGGTAAGTTAATTTTTTATTTATATAAACAGCTTTTGAGGCATATTTTAAAACAACTGAAATATCATGGCTAATTACTACAATAGTAATCTCTTTATTTAACTCTTCTAAGGTTTGATAAATTTGTTCACAACCAGTTATATCGATATTTGATGTTGGTTCATCCAATAGCAAAATCTTTGGATTACAAAATAAAGCCCTCGCAATTAAAACTCTTTGTCTTTGTCCTCCTGAAAGATTTGAAATCTTTGAGTTGGCAAAATCTTGCATATTTACCTTTTTTAAAACTTCTAAGGCTTTTATTTTTTCATCTCTTTTATAACCAAAAATTCTTTTTTTTATGTCATTTTGTCCCATCATAACAACTTCAATAACACTAATTGGAAAATTAAGATTTATATTTGTGTTTTGAGGAACATATCCAATATTTGAAATTTCATCTAAAAGCTTGTTTCCAAAGATTTTAATATCACCTTGGCTTATTGGGTTTATTCCTAAAATTAGTTTTAAAAGTGTAGTTTTCCCACCACCATTTGGACCTAGGATTGTAAGAAAATCTTTTTTATTTATTTGTAGATTTATATCTTCTAAGACAAACTCTTTTTCATATTTGAAAAAAAGTTTGTTTATAGAAATTGCTTTATTTGTTGTTTGCAATTGCGTTTGCCATTTTGATTAAATTTTCTGACCAATTTTTTGCTAATGGAGTCTCTTTTATTACTTTTATTTTTAACTCATTTGCTATTACTTTTGCACTTTTGTCTGAGAATTCTGTTTGTGTAAATATTGCTTTTACATTTTGTTCTTTGGCTTCATCAATAATTTTTTGAAGAATTTTTGGTTTTGGCTCTTTTCCTTCTACTTCTATTGGTAATTGAACTAAGTTGTATTCTTTTGCAAAATATCCCCAAGATGGATGAAATACCATAAATTTAGAATCTTTTGGCAGAGAAGATAATATATCTTTTATTTGTTCATCAGTATGATTTATTTCTTCAATAAATTTTGAGTAATTTCTCTCAAAGTAATTTTTATTTTCAGGGTCAAACTCTACTAATGTATCATAAATATTTTTTGCCATAATTTTCACATTTGATGGACTTGTCCAAGTGTGTGGATCTTTTCCATGATGTTCATCTTCTTTTGGAAAAGTTGCTATTGCTTCAATATCATTTTTTGCTAAATCTTTAAAGAAATGTTCTTCATCTTCAAATTCTGTTGGCATATGTTCTGTAAAAAATAGATATTTCCCATCTTCTTTTACTTCAATTTTAAATGTAGAAACATTTTGTTTTTCATCAAAATTTAATTCATAAAAAGAGTTATAAGTTTGCAATAAATCACTATTTTTTGCAATAGTTGTTCTATTTTTTTCAAATGCATCTTTTGCAGTTTTTTCATAAGTTTCTATTAAATCATCACTTTTCTCATCTGCTTTTATTATCAACATTTTCATAGCTGGATCTGCATATTTACCATCTACTCTTGAAAAGCTCCAATTATATGTACCTTTTTTTAATTCAAAAACTCCAGCCCACTCATAAGGTAATTCTTCCCCTTCGTGTTCATGATTTTCTTCGTGATGGTGGTGATGTTTTGCCATGCTTATTAGTTCAATATCTTTTGTCATTTCAATAAATTTCATATCTTTATTTTGTGAGGCAAATTTATCAAGCCAAGTGTTTTCAAATTCTAAACCTATTGGAAAATATATTTTTGCATTTGAAATATCTTTCATTTGTGATGGTTTTGGCTCATATGAGTGTGGGTCACTTCCTGGTTTTACCATTGTGGTAACTTTTACTTTATTTCCTCCTATTTTTTCAACAAAAGTTTGTTGAGGTAAAATACTTACTATAATATTTGTTTGTGCATAAACAAAATTTAATAATAAAAATAATGGGATTAAAAATCTCATAATTTACTCCTTTTTATTTTGCAACTTAGTTGCATTTTGGAATAATAATGAAAATAAAATTAAATGCAACTGAGTTGCGCTTAATTAAAAAAAAGATATAATTATAAAAGTTAAATGGATAATAAAGGCAACAAATGAGTCAACAAGAATTTTGGAATGGTAAATTTTCACGAGATGGTTACCTATATGGAACAAAACCAAATGCTTTTATCTCTTCAAAAATAGAACTTTTAACAAGAAAAACTAGAGTTTTATGTTTAGGGGAAGGAGAAGGAAGAAATGCAATATTCTTTGCTAAAAATGATTTTATAGTTACAGCAATGGATGCATCGGATGTCGGACTTTCAAAACTACATTTTAGAAGTATTGAAGAGAATATAAAGATTGAAACAATTTGTTTAGATTTAAATGAATGGAATGTTAGTGAAAAGTTTGATGTGATTGTTGCATCATACTTGCATATGTATAAAAATGAAAGAGAAAGTCTATTTGATAAAATTGAAAATTCATTATATAAAGATGGTTATTTTATTGGAGAGTTTTTCTCTACAAAACAGATAGATTATAACAGTGGTGGACCAAAAGATTTAGAACTTTTATATACTATTGAAGATTTTGAAAATCATTTTAAATCTTGCAAAAAAGAAATTAGTGAAGAGATTGTATCTTTAGATGAGGGAAAAGGTCATCAAGGCCTTGCTTGCGTTATAAGAGTTGTTATTCAAAAAGTTTAAAACTTTTGTTTAACAGCTTTTTAACTACTATTTAAGTAGACTATCTAATAATAAATATCAAAAACAATTATAATAAATAATACAGAGAAAAAAATGTTAAAAACAATTAAGAATTTAATAGAAAAAAAAGTTTTAATAATAGATGGAGCTATGGGCACTCAGCTTCAACTTGCAGATATTAAAAGTGAAGAATGGATTTATGAAGGTAAAGATTTAGAAGGATGTAATGAACTTCTAAATTTAACAGCACCTCATATTCTTGAAGGTATTCATGATGCTTATGCTAAAGCGGGAGCTGATTTAATAAGTACAAATACTTTTGGTTCTATGCCTTGGGTTTTAGATGAATATGATATTGGACATACATCTTACGAATTATCAAAACTTGGCGCACAGTTAGTTAAAAAATCTTGTGAAAAATATAGTACACCTGATAAACCTAGATATGTATTAGGTTCTATTGGTCCAGGAACAAAACTTCCTTCACTAAATCATATTAAATATGATGATATGTATGAAGGTTATAAGATTATGGCAGAAGGTCTTGCTGATGGAGGATGTGATATTTTCTTACTTGAAACTTGTCAAGACCCATTACAAATAAAAGCAGCCTTACATGCATTAAATGCTGCTGCACCACAAATTCCAATTATGGTATCAGTTACTATTGAGTTAAGCGGTACAATGCTTATTGGAACAGATGCTATGACAATAGCAGCTATTATGGCACCATTTAATATATTATCACTTGGATTTAACTGTGGAACAGGACCAAAACAAGTTCATAAGCATGTTAAAACACTAAGTGAAGTTTGCAGATTCCCAATATCAGTTCATGCAAATGCAGGACTTCCTCAAAATAGAGGTGGACAAACTTATTATCCGATGCAACCAACAGAGTTTGTAGAACTTCAAAAAGAGTTTTTAAATATAAATGGAGTTGCTTTCTTAGGTGGTTGTTGTGGTACAACACCAGAACATATAGAAGCTTTAGCAAATGCAGTTAAAGATACAACACCTTTAAAACCTTGTGGATTTTTAAAAGCATCACTTGCAAGTTTATTTAATACAGTTCCTCTAAAACAAGAGCCAGCACCACTTTTAATTGGTGAGAGAAGTAATGCAACAGGTTCAAAAGCATTTAGAGAGTTATTAAAAGCGAATGATTATGAAGGTACATTAACTGTTGGTCAACAACAAGTAAGAGCTGGTGCCCATGTTATAGATGTATCTGTTGGTTTTGCTGGACGTGACGAAAGAAAAGATATGGATGAGGTAGTTGCACTTTATTCTCAAAAAGTATCTCTTCCACTGATGCCTGATTCTACTCAAATACTAGCACTTGAAGCAGCACTTAAACAAATAGGTGGAAGAGCTATTATTAACTCAGTTAACCTTGAAGATGGTGAAGAAAAATTTGATGCAGTTTGTTCATTAGCTAAAAAATTTGGAGCAGCTCTTGTTTGTCTAGTGATTGATGAAGTTGGAATGGCAAAGACTAAAGAAGATAAAATTAGAATCGCAGAGAGAATCTTTGATTTATGTGTAAATAGACATGGATTTGATCCTCATGATTTAGTATTTGATATGCTTACATTTACTATTGGAAGTGGAGATGATGAGTATAGAACTGCTGGTGTTGAAACGATGGAAGCTATTAGAGAGTTTCAAATTTTACATCCAGAAGTTGGTACAACATTAGGTCTTTCAAATATCTCTTTTGGACTTGACCAAAAAGCTAGAATTTATTTGAATTCAATCTATTTAGACCATTGTGTAAGAGCTGGACTAACAAGTGCCATTGTAAATGTAAAACATATTATTCCACTAAATAAAATAAGTGAAGAAGATAGACAAGCTTGTGATAATTTAATATTTAATAACCACGAAAATGGTGACCCATTATTTGCATTTATTGAACACTTCTCAAATGTAGAAGCTCAAGAAGAACAAACAGATGAAGAATATCAAAATATGCCTGCTCTTGAGAAAGTACAAAAACTTTTATTAGATGGAGATAAAGATAGATTATTACCGCTTGTAGAGGAATTAAGACATACTTATGATCCTGAAATGATTGTGAATGAGTGGTTAATTGATGGTATGAAAATTATTGGAGAGTTATTTGGAAGTGGACAAATGCAGTTACCATTTGTACTTCAAAGTGCTGAAACTATGAAAGCAACTGTTGATGCTTTGAATCCATATTTACCAAAACAAGAAAAAGAGAGTGAAACGACACTGATTATTGGGACTGTAAAAGGTGATGTTCATGATGTTGGTAAAAACTTAGTTGATATTATTCTTTCAAATAATGGATTTAAAGTTGTAAATATAGGTATTAAAGCAGGACTTGATACTTTTATTGAAAAACTAGAAGAGCATAAAGCTCATGCTATTGGGATGAGTGGATTACTTGTAAAATCAACTGCTGTTATGAAAGAAAACCTTGAAGAACTTCAAAGAATGGGAATCAAAGTTCCTATTCTTCTAGGAGGCGCAGCATTAACTAAAAACTTTATTGATGAGTATTGTAGACCATTTTATGATGGCCCAATTTTCTATTGTAGAGATGCCTTTGATGGTGTTGTTTCTATGCAAAGAATTGAAAAAGGTGATGAAAATAATACAGCTTTGGCAGCAGATTTAATCAAAATTGTTGATACAAGTGATAAAGTTCAAGAAGAAGTGGTTGTAATTCCTCCTTATGAAGAGATTCCTCTTCCTGCAAAAGGAACATTTACTTTTCCTCCACTTTGGGATAGGGTTGCACGAACAGGTGGAAAATTAGATAAAGAGCTTATTTTTAAATGGATAAATCATAGGGTTTTATTTAGACAAAGATGGGGATATAAAAGAGGAAAGCAAGACTCAGCTAAGTTTTTAAAATATGAGCAAGAAGTAGTTGAACCTACATATCAATCTTTAAAAACTGAATTACTTGATAAAGATATTTTTGATCCAATTGCTATATATGCTTATTATCCTTGTATCTCTTATGATAATAAACTTTATATTTTTGATAAAAAGTATTTATTTAATTCACTTGAAGAAGCAAAAAATGTACCGCCTTTAGAAGAAGCTATAAAAGTATTGGAATTCCCAAGACAAAAAAGAAAACCATTTAGATGTATTCCTGATTTCTTTGCAAATGATAGACTAGATGTAATTGCATTTACTCTTGCGAGTGCTGGACTTAAAATAAGTGATTATGAAAGAAGTTTATATGATGCAGGTGAGTTTACAAAATATTATCAAGTTCATGGACTTGGAGTTGAACTTGCTGAAGCACTAGCTGAAGTTTTACATAAACAAATAAGACTTGATTTAGATATTGTGCCAAAAGAAGGGCATACTTTAAATGATGTTCAAATGAAGCAGTATGTAGGTTGTAGATATTCTCCTGGATATGCTGCTTGTCCTGATTTAGCTATGAATAGAGATATCTTTGATTTACTAAATCCAGAAGAGTTTGGAATAGAATTATCTGAAACATTCCAAATGCATCCAGAACAAACAACTTGTGCGATTGTGGTTACTCACAAAGAAGCAAACTACTATAATATATAAAAGAAGGGATATCTCTCCCTTCTCATTTTCTCCTAGGATTAAAACTTGTCAAATAATGCAAAAGGTTTAGCTATTACTTCAATTGGGGTTTTGATTATGAGTTTAGAATCACTTTTTATAAAATCAAGTACAATCTCACCTCTTGTTTTCTCTTTTTATTTGGGTATTTTTATATTTTTTTCTATGTTAGGAACTCTTTTAATTCAAGAGGGCAAAAATATAAAAAAGCTTGAGTTAAATTATTTTGGTGTTTTATTATTGTGTGCGACATTAATGGGAGTTTCAAATATCCTTTTTATATCTGCAATAAAAAGTACAACAGTTGCAAATGTAGTAATTATTTTTGGAACAGCTGCTCTTTTCTCAGCATTATTCTCTTATCTTTTTTATAAAGAAAAAGTAGGAAAAAATATTTTTTATGCTTCATTTTTTATGTTTGTAGGACTTTTTATTATCTTTAATGACCAGTTAGGATTAGGTGGATTAAAAGGGAATCTTTTTGCTTTGATTTGTACAATTGCATTTGCTATTTCTTTTGTTTTATTGTCAAGGTATAAAGAGATAAATCGCGTTGTTTTAATTGCAATTAGTGGATTAGTACTATCTATAATTTCATTTTTTTTAGCAGAAAATTTATATATTGATTTTCATAACTTCTTAGTAGTTGCTGGTATGGGATTATTAATAACACCAATTTCTAGAGTTTTAATATCTAATGGAACAAGATATATAAATGCAAGTGAAGTTAGCTTACTTATGATTATTGAGACGATAATGGCTCCGATTTGGGTATGGATATTTTTAAATGAAATTCCTAGTTCTTACACTTTGATTGGTGGTAGTGTAATTATTGTTACATTGATTTTAAATTCAATGTATACTTTAAAACAGAATAGTAATGTGTAAATTATGAATCAAGAAAAAACATTTACTAAAATATTTACTGATAAAAAACTTCCTTTTGTTGAATTAAGATATTCAAATTCAAATATGCATTATAAAAAGCATTTTCATGAAACCTTTTCTTTAGGAGTTAATAAAAAAGGAGTAAGTATTTACGTTAATAATGACACTTCTTATACTTTAGATAAAAATATGCTTAGTATAATAAATCCCAATATTGTACACTCATGTAATTCATGTAGTGATATTTTAAATGTGTATTATATGTTGTATTTAAATACAAACTGGTGTGCAAGTATACAAAAGATTATAAATAAAAATATAAATACATTTGTTAATGTTCCTGTAGATATTTTAGAGGATAAAATTTTTTATAATGAATATATAAATCTATGTGAATTTCTTTTTTCTGATAATTATATTTTAGATAAAGAGGATGCACTTTATAGTTTTTTCATTAAGTTTTTCTCACTATTTTTAGATGAAACAAAAGAAGAAATTATTGATAAAAGATTTACAGGAATAGTATCCTATTTAGAAAAAAATTATAAAGAAAATATTTCAATAGATGATTTATCAAAAGAGTTTGATTTAAATCCTTTTTATATAATTAGACTTTTCAAATCTGAAATGAATATGACACCTCATGCTTATTTATTAAATCTAAAAATTAATAAATCAAAAGAACTTTTGAAAAAGAATTATTCCATAGTTGATACTGCTTTAGAGTGTGGTTTTTTTGACCAAAGTCACTTTCATAAAAACTTTTTAAAAATTGTAGCTTGTACTCCAAATGAGTATAAACTCAATTTTGTACAATAATTATTTTTTAAAAACTTATATACTTTTTTCAAATTTAATTTAGGAAAATATATGAGTCTAACAATATTTTTATCAATGCTTCTTTTCTCTTTAGTAATGTCAATTTCTCCTGGACCTGTAAATATGATGATTGTAACTTCAAGTATAAATAATGGTTTTAAAAATACCTTTGCTTTTATTTCAGGAGCAACTATTGGTTTTACACTTTTGTTGATTTGCATAGGTTTTGGTTTGTCAGAAATTTTAAGTGTATATCCCTCTTTTTTATCTTATTTAGAGTTTTTTGGCTTTTCATTTATTGTATATATGGGATATAAAATTGCAAGTTCTATTTCCTCTTTAGAAATAAAAGACGAAAATAAAAGAAATCTAAAATTTTATGAAGGATTTTTGCTTCAATGGCTAAATCCAAAAGCTTGGATTGCTTCCTTATCAGGTGTTTCTATGTTTAGTGGAAATGAAAAACTTTTGATATTTGTGTTAATATATTTTATTGTTTGTTATTTATCATTGTCTTTTTGGGGATATTTAGGATTATATTTTACAAAGTTTTTAAATACACATAGAAAGCTAAAAGTTTTTAATTTAATTATGGGCTCAATTCTTATCTTATCAGCAATGATTATGATTTTATCGAAACTTTTTAGTTAATGAATTTTATATCAGAAGAATAAAAGGAGAGTTTTCTCTCCTTTTGAGTTTTATTTATTGATCTCACACTTTTTGCATTTTGCATCAAGGCTATATTTACCTGCGCCTATAAACATAAGTGAAATAGAAGCTAAAAGATAAAATAAAGGTAATTCAATAACAGGTCCACCTGTTTCACCTAAAACAAAAATATCACTACTGTGAGCTAAAAATATTGCAAATACCATAGTAAGTGCAAAAAACAGCGATGAAATTCTAGTAAACAATCCTAATATAATCAAAATAGGGAAAACAATTTCTCCTAAATAAACACCATAAGCAATAAATTCTGGAAGTCCAGCTTTTGTAACTAAAAATTTTATACCATCAATTCCATTTATTAATTTATGAAAACCATGAAATAACATAAGTGACGCTACTGAAAACCTTAAAATAAATTTTCCTATATCTTCATTTAAAACAGATTCTAATTTATTTTCACAACAAGTCATAATAATTCCTTTTATTTTTTCGAACTTATATCTTTTTTGTGTAAAGAGATTGTTTAGTCTTTTTATGGAAATTTTTCTTATAAATTTTACTTTGAATAATCCTTTAAAAATAATTATTACTCTATAATATAAATATAAAATATTATAAAGGCTAATTATGAAATTTACATACTACAATCCAACGGCGTTAGAGTTTGGAAAAGGAAAGATTAAATCAATAAAAAAATATATTGATAAAGAATTAAAAGTATTAGTTGTTTATGGTGGTGGAAGTATTAAGAAAAATGGAGTTTATGAACAAGTTGTATCTGCACTTGATGGATATACTTGGTTTGAATTTGGTGGAGTTGAACCAAATCCAAGTGTTGAAACACTTAACAAAGCCGTTGAACTTATAAAAAAAGAGAAGATTGATTTCGTACTTGCAGTTGGTGGTGGGTCTGTTATTGATGGAAGTAAATATTTAGCTGCAAGTGCTTTATATGATGGTGATGGTTGGGATTTTTTAGATGGAACAAAACAAGTTGAAAAAGCATTACCTTTAGGTGCAATTTTAACACTTGCCGCAACTGGAAGTGAGTCAAATAGTACATCAGTTATTTCAAAAAATTCTACAAATGAAAAGAGGTATTTTGGTTCAAGTTTAGTTTATCCAAAATTTGCAGTTTTAGACTCAAGTATTATGAGTTCGCTTGATGATAGACAACTTGCAAATGGCTTGGTTGATGCCTTTGTTCATACTTGTGAACAGTATTTGACATATCCAAACAATTCACTTTTACATGATGGTTATGCACAAACTATTTTAAAAGGTTTACACAATCTTGCAAATAACTGGGAAAATAGAAGAGATGAAAACTGGCTTGAAAATCTTATGCTTTTAGCAAATCAAGCTTTAAATGGATTTATAGGTTCTGGTGTTCCTCAAGACTGGGCAACACATATGATAGGACATGAATTGACAGCATTTTATGGACTTGACCATGCAAGAAGTTTAGCAGTTGTTCAACCACAACTTTTAAGAGTTATGATAAAAGAAAAACAAGAGAAATTAACTCAAATGGGTAAAGAAGTCTATGATATGCCAAATAACTATGAAATGGTTATTGAAGCAATAGAGTATATGTATAATAGCATTGGAGTTTCTACAAATTTAAATGATTATAATATTGATGATAAAGTAGTTGAAAATATTACAAGTGCACTAAAAAAACATGGAATGACATCAATTGGTGAAAAATCTAATATTAGTTTAGAAGACGTTGCTAAAATCTTAAGAATGACTATGAAATAGGTAAGCTGAGTGTAAACTCCGCTCCTATATATTTTTTAAAAAGATATTCAAACTCGTTATTTTTAACTTTTATTTCACCAAAAAGGTGTTTCTCAACCATAATTTTACTCATATAAAGTCCAATACCTGTACCTTTAAATTGATGCTTAGTTGTAAAATATGGTTCAAATATCTTATCAATTATAGATTTCTCTATTCCTCCAGCATTATCTTTTATACAAATTATAAGCTTGTCATTTTCCATATATACGTTAATTAATATTAATTTTTCATTTTCATTGTTATTGAGTGCATCTTTTGCATTAATGATAATATTCATTAAAACTTGAATAAGTTCATTTTCAAGAGTATTAATTGAATGTTCTTCAATATCTTTTATAAATAAAATATCATTTTTAGATAAATTTACACCTAACAATTCCAGAGTTTTTTCAATTGTTGTTTTAATATTTATTGTTTTTTGTTCTTTCTCTTGATTAAAAAAGTTTCTAAAACTATCTATTGTTTCTGATAAAAATTGAGTGGAATGTTTTATATGATTTATAGAATCAGAAAAATCATTGTCATTTAAAGTTCCCATCTCTTTTCTGATTTCTATGCCAGTTGTGGCCATTGAAATTGTAGATAATGGTTGTCTCCATTGGTGGGCAATATTTTCTAGCATTTCTCCCATAGATGCCATTCTTGATTGTTGGATTAAGATACGATTTTTTTCTTCATTTTTTATCATTTCTTCTTTTATTTTATCATTTAGTTTATTATTTAGTTTTTTCAATAAGTATTGTCTATAAACTAAAAATATAACTAATATAAATACTATTAAGAAAATAAAAGTTTTAATAAGAAATGCATAATTAATACTTTTTTCATAATTAATAGAAATCCATTTATTAAATATTCCTTGCACTTGTTCTGTTGAAATATCTTCAATCGCTTTATCCAAGATTTCTTTTAATATTATTTCATCATTTCTAACACCAATAGATAAATTCCAATTTTCATCAAATTTTCCTGCAATTTTTAATTGGCCTATATAATCTTTTTGAATACTGTATCCAAGTGTTGTTAGTGAATCGATAAATCCAAAAACATCTTCTCTTTCTAATTTTGTTAGTCCTTCTTCTATATTTTCAACATCAACAAACTCTATATTAGGATATTTGATTTTTAAAATTTCTGCATATGCATAGCCTCTAATTATCCCAATTTTTTTATTCTTAAGTAAAGAAAAATTTTCTATATAAGTTGTATTAATCCCTGTTGCAATAACAAGTGGAATTTTTACATAAGGCTTTGTAAAATTAAGAAAAGTCTTTCTCTGAGGTGTTTCCATTATTAGTGATAAAATATCACATTTTTTTTCTTTAGCATATTGTAATGATTGATTCCATGAATCTGTAGAAATTAGCTTTATTGGAATATCTATTTTCTTCTCAATTAGTTTTATATATTCTGCTGATATCCCAATATGTTGACCATTTTCTATTTTTTCCAACGGCATCCAATTTGGGTCAATACACATTTTGATAATTTTCTTTTTTTGTAAGTACTCTTTTTCTTTATTATTTAAAGAAATATTATTAGGTAGATGTGAAGTGTAAATAAGTTCATCAATATTTATATCATTATTTAACAATCCCATTACTTGATAACTATTTTTAATTAGATTTACTCTTTCTTTTGTAATTGTACCTATTTGGCCTTCTTTATCATAAACTAATTTTTTCATCTCTTTTGCTTCAAAAATTAAACTTTTTAATGATTTCTTTTGAGGATTATATTTTTCAAAAATTAGTTTAGATACTTCTTCTATATTATCAAAGGCATATTGCCAACCTTTTATACTTGCATCATAAAAATCTTTTACAATTTTAGGGTTATTATTTGCAAAATCTTTTGATGTAAATATTAGCTCTTCATAAAAGTCAAATCCATAATCTTTAGGATGAAAAATTTGGCTTCCATATCCTTTTTCTTTTAGTTGAAAAGGTTCATTTGTAGTATATGCTAACATTAAATCAGTTTTTTTATTTATTAAATCATTTACATTAAATGAGTGATCTAAAATCTTTGTATCGGATAGTTGGATATTTTTACTTGAAAGCATTGCTTGTAAAGTAGCAAATAATTGCTGATCTTTTGTAAGCATTATTTTTTTATTTTTTATATCTGAGATATTTTTAATATTTGAATTTTTTAATGCCAATAAAATTAAGGGAGATGATTGAAAGATAGAACCAAGTAGAACAATATCTTTCCCTAAGGATTTATCAATAATCAAAGAACTTGAACTAGTCCCAAATGTAGTTTTTTTATCTAATACTTCTTGTACAATATTTATATTAGAATCAAATTTTTTTAAGTTTACTTCTAATCCTAAATCTTTGTAAAAACCTTTTTCTTTAGCAACATAAAATCCTGCAAATTCAAATTGGTCTAGCCACATAAGTTGTAAAGATATTTTGTGTGAATTTTCATCTTTTGCATATGAAAAAGTAGTGATAATTAGAATAATTAGAACGATAAAACTTTTGATAATGTGCCTTTGCTATTACTATTAGGTAGTTTATATGGTTTTTAATTAATTTTATATTATAAATATTTAAATTTTAGGAAAATTAACTAAAAATTATAATAATCTAAGATAAAATAGAAATTATTAAATTTAGGAATACTTATGTCTAAAGAAAAAACATTAAAAGATAAAATTTTAGAGTACGTTTATATAATTTCAAAACAACCAATTCTTTTAAGAGATTTATTGATTGCAAATAGACAATGTAAAGAAGGAATGCATGTAGACCCTGCAAAACTAGGCTTTAGATTAAGATTATCAAGAGCATATTTTGTTTATATGGGAATGGTGTTGATAATTTTAGTGCCAGTTTCTACTTTAACTCATAAAGCATTAGCAAAAGTTGATTCTCATTTATCTATAGTTGGCGCAGTTATAATAACTGCAATTATTTTTATAGGGTTCAACTTTTTTAGATCTTGGCTTAGAGATGCAGTTACTAGAGAACTTATAAAAAGGTCTTGGAAGTTACATTTTCCATTTTTTTCTTATGATGAATATTCAGAAAAAATAGAAGAGATATTTGAAAAGTCATTAAAAGACGAGATTTCAAAAAGAGATTTAGAAAAGTATATTTTAGATAATCTTTCGAAGTAGTTTTAAAAACTACTTTTCGCAAGATGATTTACACTCTTTTAAAGTTTCAAATGGAATATTTCCCCCACAACCACCCCAAACAAATTTTTCACACTTTTTATTTTCTTGATTAAAATAGTATTTTGTAAACATAGCTCTACATTTACCAGTTTGCGGAACTTCATAACACTTTGAACCTAACTTTTGATTTGTTGAACTACAAGCTGTAAATGAAAATATTATCAAGCTTGTAAATAGTAGTTTTAATATCATAAATTAACCTTTATCATAAAGAGCAATTGCTTCTTTATTTCTTTGTTTTTTTAGTTGCATATCTATATATTTTCCTATAATATCTTGTTTTTCTTTAAAGGCTAAAGTGATTTTTCGCTTAATTGGTCTATGTTCATATATGAAAAATTTAGCCTCATACATACTAAGTCTAATAGGTGTTGCAATTGCATAGGTACTCATAATACAATCATCTTTGCAAAGGGCAAATATATCTTCAAAATATTCTTTAGTCCATAGCTCAAAATTTACTTCACTAGAAAATGCATCTTGATAAATTATGTCAAATGAGTTTTTATCTAAGGACTTGATATACTCCCTCGCATCTCCTATAAAAACTTCTATCTTGATTTTTTCATCTTCATATTTACAAGTTTTAGCAATACTATTTATGATGTGTTTTATTTCATCAAACTCTTTTGGAAAATCAAAACTATCAAGAGATTTTACTAAGTTTGCATCAAGTTCTGGAGAATAGATATTTACTTTTATATTTAAATTATTTTGTAAAATATAATATATTGTACTAAAAGTATTGTATCCAATACCAAAACATATATCTAAAATAGTTAGTTCTTCTTTATCTTGTACAAAAGAAAAAGCTGGGATGATATGTTTACTCAGAGCTTCATTTATAGCTCCATCATCTGGATTGTGATAGTGTTGATTATACTTTTGAGAGAATAGGGTGTTTGAGCCATCTTTTGTGGCTACTATGCTATTTATATTATCTTGCAAAGTTAGTTTTCATTTTTTTACAACCCATTATCCCAATGGTGCATTTTTTTTGCTGTGAAGATATAGGTATCATCAAATAGTTCTATACAGTTTGGAGCTTGAAAGCCTATCTTTTCTAGTAAATCTAAGACTTCATATCTATTGTTATTTGATATTTTTTCTAGGATGATTATATTTCCTGAGTTTTCTATTGCTTTGTACATTAGTTTTAGGATTTTGTCTTGATTTTGGCAGTATAAAAGTATATTTCCTAATACAACGTATTCATATTCTCTTGCTGTTGCTCTAAGTTTTGCTGAATTTTCATTCACAAAAGAAATATATTTTATATTTCCTTCGTTTTGTTCTCTTACTTCTTCTAATGTCGAATCTACTAATCCCAAATAGTTATCAATATGTAAAATAGCGATATTTGGATACTCAGCAAATAACTCTTTGAAGAGATTTAGTTTTTCTTGCACAGTTTTTTAGTTACCTAAAGACTTTAGTTTTTCTTCACTTAGGAATAACTCTTCATTTGACATAACACCAATGTCTGAGTTTAGAATATCTTGAGCGATTTCTTTTGCTTCAGGAAGTGAGTGCATAGCACATGTTCCACATTGGTAGATGTTTAGTTCTGGGATGTCTTCTTGTTTTTCAACAGCAAGTACATCTTCCATAGCTGCTCTCCACGCTTTTCCTACTGTTTTTTCATCTGGATTTCCAAGTAAACTCATATAAAAACCAGTTCTACATCCCATAGGTGAAACATCTATTATTTCTACTTGGTCAGAGTTTAGATGATTTCTAATAAAACCTGCAAAAAGATGTTCTAAAGTATGAATACCTTTTTCACTTAGCATCTTTTCATTTGGTACACAAAATCTTAAATCAAAAACTGTGATGATATCTCCTGATGGTGATTTCATAGTTTTTGCAACTCTAACAGCAGGTGCTGGCATAATAGTATGGTCTACTCTAAAACTGTCTAATAATGGCATAATAATTCCTTTTTAATTGGTTATAAAATTTATTCAAATCTTTGTTTTTTCATAAGTGATGATTGTATCAAATTTTTGATGAATAGGTGGTAAGAAAGTTTTTAAGAAAACTCAGGATGAATATTTTTCAATTCTAGTTTATATCCAATACCTGAGTAGTTTTTTATAATATCTTTAAAGGTTTTTTTTCTTAAATCTCTTATCAGCGATTTTAATGCAGCAGTTGTGCACTCGTTATTCCAAATATGATATTCGATTTCTTCGTATGTGATTACTCTTCCTTGATTTTGAATGAGTAAGTTTATTAGTAAACTCTCTTTTTTATTTAAAACAAAAGACTCATTGTGTTTTATGATACTTTGAGTTTGAAAGTTGAAAAAAATACCATCAGATAGTTTGAAATTGCTATATATTCTTCTTTCTATGATTTCCATACATTTGTTTAAGGCTTCTATCAAAATCTCATCACTAAAAGGTTTTATGATATATTTTGTGATGTATAGTTCAAGTAGTTCTGTTAGGTATTGATTATCTTTGTTGTTTGATAAAACTATAAAGGCAGTCTTTATATCATCACTTCTTAGTTCAACTAAAAAGTCAATAATCTCTCTACTTTTAAAATCACTGTCAATTATGATTAAACAAGGGGATTGTTTGATATATTGTTGTTTTGATTCAAGTATTGTTGAAGTACAAGTTACTTTATTTACAGTATTGCAAAGAAGAGAGAAAAGTCTCTCTTCTTTATTCTGATTATCCATGATATAAAGTACAGATAAATCACTTAGTTCCATTTAATCCCTTATAATAATTCTAAAATCTCATTAGTTGTTTCTACTTTTGCATAAGCAAATTGAAGTGCTGACATTAGTACAGCATGTGCTATTGGTGCTTCAACTTTTACACCGTTAAATTCTACATCACTAGTTGTACAAGCATCATGAGCTACAAAACAGTTATACCCAAAATCACTAGCTGCTCTTGTAACTGCATCAATACACATATATGACATTGCTCCTACGATTATTACATTTTCTATGTTAGAGTTATCTAATATCTCTTTTAGATTCGTATCTTTAAAGGCATTTACATTGTGTTTTAGCACTTGAGATTCGTTTTCTTTTGGAGTTAAAGTATCGTGAATTTTTGCACCTTGTGTATTTGGAGCAAAAAATGGTGGGTTTTCCATAGCAAATTCATGTCTTACATGAACTATCTTAATACCTTTTTCTCTACATTTATTTAATATTTTCAATGCATTTGAAGCTGCTTTATCTGTCTCATGTAGTTTCCACTTTGCACCTTCAAAGCTTCCAAAGTAATCATTTTGTAAATCAATCAAAACTAATGCTGTATTTTCCATAATATTCTCCTTTTTTGTTTATATCAAAGTATATAAATATTTAGGAGGAAAAAAGAGGGATTAGTAATAAAACTAATTTATAGTTTCATAATCTGTGATGATAGATTCTAAGTATTTAGTTCCTTTTCTTCTTTGCAGATAAGTAAAAGCAACCACAAAAACAACTCCAATACCGTAAGTTAGCAAGATAGCTAAAACTATAACAATAGTAAGAATAAGTGTATCGTGAAGTTCTGCGTTTATGATTAATTCATTTTCTTTTTTACTTGTTTTTATTTCTGCATTTAGGTTGTATTTTAAAAGGGTATCTATATGAGATTTTTGGATTGTTAGTATGTTATTTTGGGTATTTGTTTCGTATGTTTTATCTTTAGTTAGTCTTCTTTCTAAAAACTCTAAGAAATCTTGTTTAGTTTTTTTGATTTTAACTTTTTTTACTAAACTGATATCAAACATTCCCATAATAAGCCTTTATTTTTATTTTGAGTATATCAAAAAATAAAAACTAAGACTTATTATAGCTGTACATAAAATATACTACTGTATATAAAATTGTCTAATATAAAATATTTTATAATCCAAAAGTAACTAAAAGTTCTGAATTTTCTATTTTTACATCTTTTACAAAAGAGCCTTTGAAAGATGATTTATCTATTTCGTAGATTGGAATATTTGTAAAGATATTATCAATAACTGGTTTCATATTTGACATAATCATATTTGTAAAATTTTTACTTAGATCAAGATTTGAAAACTCTAATTCTTCTATATTTACATCTTCTAAAAATATAGCTTTTTTTTCTTTATCAAAATATGGTTTCCCTGATAGTGCGAAAGTTCCAGAAC
>Ga0193951_1000348_pt1 | contig 21612 bp, 23 predicted proteins | sample BB_2_MG_FD_140370 | JGI IMG/M metagenome (GOLD analysis project Ga0193951, IMG submission 140370) | Microbial mat bacterial communities from the Broadkill River, Lewes, Delaware, United States - BB_2_MG | ecosystem: Environmental > Aquatic > Freshwater > River > Microbial mats | place: USA...
ACTACTGGAGTGACTATAGTTGAGCATGCTAGTACTTTTAGATTTACCCAAATAGGAGAAACAATAAGAGTTAAATTATGTGTTCATGATAATAACCAAAGTGGTGATTATGATTTTTCATTTTGTAAAGAGAGGGTTATATACTAATGCGAAAAGGTTTTTCTTTATTGACAGCTATAATATTTTTAGTTTTAGTTGCTACCATATCAGCTTTAGCTTTAGTACTCTCAACGCAATCAGCAAAGCAAACAGCAGATATATACTTAAAAAATCAAGCTGAATTACTACTTAGAAGTGGAACTGAGTATGCATTGCTAGCTATGAGTGGAACAGACTATAATGCAACAAATTGTTTAAACAATTTATACATAAGATACCCTGAAAATGGAGTAAATTATACACATGATATAAATATAACAATTTCATATTTAGGAAGTGGTCTACCAGGTATTTGTAATCAGCTCGATAATACTTTAACAACTCCAGAATCAAATAGAACAGTTATTATAGATACTGTAGTTACAACAAACCCTACCATATCTAATGAACCAATCCGTATGCACAGAAGAAGTATCCAAAAGCCATAATACCATTTGTACAACAGACCATTATATCATAACATTCACAACAAATGGTATTTTTTATTTTTATATATTTTACCCCTTTTATTTAAGTTTTCTTTTGTTATACTTTGTTTATAAACCCCTAGGATTAGGGATACAAAGGAGACAAGATGAATTTAAGTATAGTAGGAAAACAGTTAGAATTAACTGACGCAATCAAAGCTCATGTAGAGAGTGGCAAAGATTCATTAAGTAAGTATAACTTAGACATTATTTCAACAAGAGTTGTTCTCTCAGCAGATGAGAAAAATGGCAAAAAAGGATTTAGCGCAGAATTTGCTATAAATCTTGCACATATGAATACCGTAGTAATTAAACAAAAAGACAAAGACCTGTATGCTGCTATCGATTTAGCAATTGAGAGAGCTAAAAAAGTTCTTAGACGACACCATGATAAAATTACAAATCATAAAAAGAAAGAAGAAGTTGTTGATATGCCATCTTTTGATGATGCAGATGAAGTCATCCCAACAAGACTTCTTAGTTACAAGCCAATCGAGATTGAAGAAGCACTAACTGAGCTTAAAGAAAGTGGAAAACAATTTTTTGTTTTCATAGATATGGATGATAAAATGCGTATAATCTACAAAAGAAGTGATGACAAATTTGGTCTTTACTAATAATTAAAAAGGGAAAGCTTTTAAAGCTTTCCCAATCTTCTCTTAGCCTCAATCAAAATATCCTCTTCCATGTCATAGTACTCAAACTTTTGACCACTTTGTCGTAGACCACCTAAAACATCGCCACCTTTTCTATAACGCAAATCTAGTTCAGCTATATCAAAACCATTGTTTGTTTTTTTAAACTCATCTAATCTTTCTGATTGATTTTGATTTGTGTATAAAAAGCAGTACCCTTTTAAGCCATTTCTACTTACTCTCCCTCTTAGTTGATGTAGTGTTGCAAGCCCTAACCTCTCAGCTCCAACGATAACAATAGTTGAAAGTTTTGGCAAAGAAATCCCAACTTCAACCAAAGTAGTAGCTATCAAAATATCTCCACTATCTTTAAAATTTTCCAAAACCTCTTCTTTTTCCTTATCAGCTCCAAAAGTGACAAAAACATTTTTATAGTTCTTTTCCCAGTATCCCCTAGCCTCTTCTATAGACTGATACTCAATAGTCTCACTCTCTTCAACCAAAGGATATATCACTATAACTTGCCTACCCTCTTTTATCTCATTTTTTAAATGCTCTGTTAAATTTTTAAAATCTGGCTTTCTAATGATAAGCGTATCTATATCTTTTTTAAATGGAGTCTGTTTAATAAAAGAAAAATCTACCAATGAAGACTGAATCATACTCATAGTTCGTGGTATTGGAGTGGCAGAAAACTGTAAAAAATGCGGATGCCTTTCCTCATCGATTGAAAGTTGATTTATAAGCTCTCTTTGCTTTGTTCCAAATCTATGTTGCTCATCAACCATTACTAAATCAAAATCAGGAAGTTTTCTATGTAACAAAGCATGAGTACCGATTATAAAGTCATATTGACTTAAATCCTCTTTTTTTGAAGTGGCACTCACGACTAATACACTCTTTATCTGTTTTGGCAAAAACTTTTTAGCTTCCTCAAAAAGTTGCTTTGCAAGTATAGTTGTTGGAGCCATCAAAACTGCTCTTTTGGGAAAGCACATTATCACACTTGTAAGGATAACCATAGTCTTACCACTACCCACATCTCCCATAACTATTCTTCTTGCCGCTTTGCTTGAGTTAAAATCTTTTTTGATATCTTCTATAGTATTTTTCTGGTCGTTTGTAAGTTCAAATGGCAATGATTGTATAAAATCACTCTCACTTGAGCTCAACTTGCTCTTAGGCTCAAAGTCTTTTTTCTTTTTACTAAGTTTTTTTATAAAATTATATATCTCTAAAAACTTCACTACTCGTAAAGCTTTGTCACTTAGACTATCTTTACATGTAGGACTTGGAAAATGCAAACTCATAATGACTTCTGCCTCATTATCACTCAAGCCCTCTTCTTTTAAACCTTTACATGTAAGGTATTGTTTTATCAAAGCCATCATAGTTCTGTTTTGCAAAGGTGTTTTATACTTTGGAAGTATAGTGTTGATTTGAGTTACCACTATGGGCTGGATTATAGAAATCTTACCTTGGTTCCACTCTATTTTTCCTCTTACATGTAAACTCTCACCAACTTTAAATAAAGCTCTATGATATGGTCTTGGGCTAAAAACAACACCGTTTATCTCTTGGTCCCAAGCTTCTACATAAAATCTCAAACTCAAAACTCTTGAAAGATTAGAGCGCAAAACCTTTACATGTAAAGTGTTAAATTCATTAAGAACAGGTGTTTTATTGAGGTAAGTATTTTCGTAAGATTTTGGGATAAGCAACGCTAAATCAAGTAGATTGCTCACCCCTAGTTTTTTTAGTTTATCACTATTTTTTTGCATCAGTTACAATAGAAAAACTTAGGTTGTTTATCTCATCGTGTTGTTTTATAAATTTGTTTAAATCTTCTAAGCTAAGTGCCTCTATTTTTTCAAGTTCTACTTTTGAATGGCCCAAGTCAAATCCACGATAATACTCTGTAAATGAACTACTCAGTCTTTGTGAAAGCGTCTCATTCCTTAAAGGTTCACTTCCTAGTAAAAATCTTTTTGCTTGGTCAAGTTCATCTTTAGTCACCCCACCATCAACAAATCTTTTCACTTCAGATTTTACTAAAGCTTTTGCTTCTTCTAAGTTTTCATTTTTTGTTTGTAGATGACCTGAAAAATAAGAATTAGAACGATTTATGCTCGTTCTTGCGTAAGCACTATAGGCAAGACCTCTTTTTACTCGTATCTCTTCCATCAAACGGCTTCCAAAACCACTAGCACCTAAAATAAAGCTTGCAACTCTTGATTTATAAATATCTTCATTATCACTTTTTAGATTATAAGGTGCTCCAAAATAGATATAAGCCTGTTCTGTCTCTTTAACAACTCTATTTTCCTGTATTTTTTCATTTACTTTATAATGTTTTAGCTCTCTTTTGCTTCCAATTTGAATATCTACTAAAAGCTCTTTTAACGAAACTTTTACTTCATCCATACTAATATCTCCACCCACAACAATAATCATATTGCTAAGGTCAATGTAACTTTCATAAAACTTTTTTACCTCTTTGATTGTTAGTTTTTCTATACTCTGCTCATCTCCACTAAAAGAGTTTTCTAATGGTGTATCTTTAAAGATTATCTTTTTCAAATTCAAATTGGCAATATAGTCAAAATCACTCTTTTTAGAAGACAATCCACCAAGCGTAAGTTGCTGAATCTTTTCAAAACTATTTTTACTAAAGTTAGGATCGCCTAATAGATCTTTTAGCATCCATACACCAAAACCAAACTGCTCTTTTAAAGATGAAAGTTCAAATACAAAAGTTTCTGCTCCTGCATGTGCATTTAAATTAACAGCTCTGCTTTCTAGCTCATCTGCAAACTTTATAGCACCTTTTCGTTTTGTTCCTTCACCAAGAACTCTAGAAGTAAATCGTGCAATTCCAGGAGTACTTCCATCTTGTAAACTTCCTGCATTTGTAACTACTAATTGCAACGACACTATAGGCAAAGCACTATTTTGCTCATATATTATAGGTACTTCAACACCTTTTATATTAATCTTATCTATTATTCCACTCACCAATGCTCCTTGCAAAATTATTAAAATTGTTAAAAAATATTTCATTTAATTGTCTCCTCTTTCTTGATCAAAGCTCAATAAAAATTCCTATCACTCAAGCTTATGCTTCGCATAGAAATCAAAATTGCTCCAAAATATTATACGCAGTATCCCTTTTTGCTGGATATTCATCTATATCTTTTATCAGTTTTATCATCTCTTCTTGATTCATCTCATTTTGAGCACCTGCCGCTGCTACCACATTTTCTTCCATCATTGTACTACCCAAATCATTTGCACCAAATTTTAGTGCCAATTGCCCTACATAAGAGCCTTGAGTAACCCATGAGCTTTGTATGTTTTTAAAATTATCAAGATAGAGTCTACTTACTGCTAAAAGCCTTAAGTATCTATTTGATGATTGTTTTTTCAAATCTGGAATTTCTTCTTTTAGTTTTGTATGATCAGATTGAAAACTCCACATGATATAGGCTCTAAATCCACCTGTTTCATCTTGAAGATTCCGTATCATTTCCCAATGCTCGATGATCTCTTCATCACTCTCAACTGTTCCAAACATCATAGTTGCAGTCGATTTTATACCAACTTTATGAGCTTCTCTATGAACACTTATCCAATCCTTCGCACTTAATTTCTTTGGAGCAATCACATCACGAACTCGATCACTAAGTATCTCAGCTCCTGCTCCAGGGATAGAAAATAAACCCTTTGCCTTTAGTCTTTCTAAAACTTCTTTATAACTTATCTTAGAAATTCTAGCGATATAATCAATCTCAATAGCAGAAAACCCATGAATAGTAATAGTAGGATACTTTTTACTTATCCACTCTACCAAGTCTTCATACCACTCAATTTTTAGTTTAGGATGTACTCCACCTTGAAAAAGTATCTGCGTACCACCAATAGCAATAAGTTCTTCAATCTTACTACCAATATGCTCAAAACTAAGAACATAAGCATCTTCTTCTTTTGCATGTCTATAAAAAGCACAAAATTTACAATCAACCCAACATACATTTGTATAATTTATATTTCTATCAACTACAAATGTAGTAATTTTTTCAGGGTGAAGCTCAGCCTTTCTAATTGAAGCCAAACGACCTAGCTCATGCAAGTCTGCATTTTTTATTAAATCAAGTGCTTCAGCATTTGTCATTCTACTCATAAAATCTCTTTCTTTTAATATATGTGTATTATACATAAAAGTTTTTAAACAAAAGAAAAACATTACAATTTGCGATATAATACTTTTTTACATGTAAAGGATTCACATTGTTAGATTTTGAAACTATTATACTCTTCATAACTGCCTCAACGCTTTTAGCACTTGCCCCTGGTCCTGATAATCTATTTGTGCTAACACAATCTATGAGTAAAGGTGCAAAACCTGGTATATTTGTTACTCTTGGGTTATGTAGTGGACTTATTTTTCATACAACTGCTGTTGCTGTCGGTGTTGCTGCAATCTTTCAAACCTCCATCGTAGCTTTTAATATACTCAAGTACATAGGAGCAGGATACCTTTTATACCTAGCTTATATGTCATTTAAGTCTTCATCAAATAGTAGTGTAAAAGCAAACAAGCAAAATCTTTCTACTTTTAAATTATACAAAAGAGGTATCATTATGAATGTTACCAATCCAAAAGTTTCGATTTTCTTTTTAGCCTTTTTACCACAATTTACAAATCCATCTCATGGCAATGTAACTTTCCAAATCTTTATACTTGGAGCGATTTTTATGCTTTGTGCTTTAGTTGTTTTTAGCTCAATCGCTATGATTGCAGGAAAACTTGGTAGCTGGTTCAACCGTTCACCAAATGCCCAAAATATACTCAATAAAATAGCAGGGACTGTTTTTGCAGGACTTGCAATAAAACTAGCTTTAAGCGAGCGATAAATGCAGATAAAAATTATTAGATTTATAGGCATAGTAGTTTCATTGACAGTTGGGGTACTTCTTATTGAATATTTTTTACAATCTTTTTTAGGATAACTGTATATAACCGTCAAAATAATTAAAGTCATATCATTGTTATACATGTAAGTTAAACTTATTACAAATAAAAAGATCTCTACATGTAATAGTAGCAAGAAGGAAAAATGAAATGAAAATTGGACTTTTCATACCGTGTTTTATGAATGAGCTTTACCCAGATGCCTCTATGGATACACTAAAAATCCTAGAAAGTTTAGGATTAGATGTGGAGTATCCGATGGATCAAACTTGCTGTGGACAACCTATGGCAAATACAGGCTGTGCTCATGAAGCAGACCAACTAGCTCATCGGTTTTTAAAAATATTTAAAAATTATGACTACATAGTTGCTCCAAGTGGTAGTTGTGTTGCGATGGTTAGAGATAACTACGCACAGTTTTTAGAAGGAGAAGAAGGCTTTGAACACCTAAGAAGTCATACTTATGAGCTCGTAGAGTTTTTACATGATATCATCAAACCAACTTCTTTAAAAGCAAAATTTCCTCATAAAGTGAGTATTCATAACAGCTGTCACGGACATAGAAAACTCAATATGGCAAGTATGAGTGAAAGAAATCTTCCAAAGTTTTCAAAGATTAAAGATATTTTATCATTGGTTGAAGGAATTGAATTTGTAGAAATTACAAGAGATGATGAGTGTTGTGGTTTTGGTGGTACATTTTGTGTAACAGAAGAGGCATTAAGTGCAGCAATGGGACTTGATCGTGTTAATGACCATCTAAATTCGGGCTCACAAATCATAACAGGCATAGATATGTCATGCCTTATGCATATGCAAGGGGTTATAGATAGAGAAAAATTTCCAATCAAAACCATGTATATCTCTCAAATATTAGCAAAGGGTCTATAATGAGTGCAAAACCAGGACATCCAGAACTAGCAGCTGAGTTTATAAAAGACACCGAACGAATGCACTGGCATGATAAAGCTCTTTGGTTTGTAAGAGAAAAAAGAGATCTTGCATCCCAAAGTGTAGATGAGTGGGAAGAGCTAAGATCACTAGCAAATCAGATAAAAACACATACTATTGATAAGCTAGATTTTTATTTGGAACAATTTGCGCAAAATGCTAAACAAAATGGCATACATGTACACTGGGCAAAAGATGCTGAGGAACATAATAAAATAGTCCATACTATACTAAAAAGTAAATCTGTTAAAAAACTTGTAAAAAGTAAATCTATGCTCACAGAAGAGTGTCATCTAAATCCTTATTTAGAAGACAGAGGCATAGAAGTTGTAGATACAGATCTTGGTGAGAGGATTGTACAACTCAGAAAAGAACCACCTTCACATATAGTTTTACCAGCAATTCATCTCAAAAAAGAAGATGTAGGAAAGACATTTGAAAAGTTTTTGGAAACTGAAAAAGACAACTGTGATCCAACTTATCTTACGAGAGAAGCAAGAAAGCATTTAAGAGAAAAATTTTTAGCTGCTGATGCTTCTATGACTGGTGTAAACTTTGGTATTGCCGAGACTGGCGGTGTTGTAGTATGTACTAACGAAGGTAATGCTGATTTAGGGGCGAGTCTACCAAAACTTCATATGGCAAGTATGGGTATAGAAAAGATTGTTCCTAGACTTGAAGACTTATCTGTTTTTACAAGGCTACTTGCTAGAAGTGCAACGGGGCAGCCTATTACTTCTTATACGTCTCATTATCACGCACCTGTAGAAGATGGAGAGATGCACATAGTTATCGTTGACAATGGCAGATCTGATATACTTGCAACAGAAGATTTCAAACGCTCACTTCACTGTATCAGATGTGGAGCTTGTATAAATACTTGTCCAGTTTATAGAAGAACAGGTGGTTATAGCTATGGCTATACTATCCCTGGACCAATAGGCTCAACTCTTGGAACTAGTAATGATCCAAAAAGAAACAAAACACTCTCATTTGCATGTTCACTTTGTGCATCATGCTCTAATGTATGTCCTATTATGATTGATTTAGATGAGCAGTTATATAAACATAGACAAACTGTAGTAAATGCTGGATATTTAGACAAAACAAAACACAATATTTTAAAAATGGCAACTTGGGTTTTAAAATACCCTGCTTTACTTGCTTTTGGAGGCAAAATGGCAAGAATTTTTGTACCTATCATGCCAAGAAGTATACTCTACTCAAAAATAAATGCCTGGGGCAAAAAAAGAGAGTTACCACCATTTCCAAAAAATAGTTTTAAAGAACTTTATAAAAAAAGAGGAGAAAAAAAATGAAAAATTCTCGTGATAATATTTTAAAAAATATTCGTTCAAATATACCTACAAGCACAATAGAGCTACCAAATACTGATATAAAACACATGCAATATAAAGATAAAAATAAAAAATTTGCTACCTCATTAACTTCTGTTGGAGGAAATGCTGTTTGGCTTGAAGATCAGAGCATTGATGATTTTATAAAAAACAATTACAAAGATTTAAAGGTCATAGCCTCTACATGTAAAGATGTTACATGTAATACTTTAAACCAAGAAGACATCACTGACCAACACGAACTAAAAGATGTTGATTTAGCTGTTATCAATGGTCATTTTGGGGTTGCAGAAAATGGTGCAGTATGGGTAAATGAAGAAGATATAAGGCATAGAGCTTTGTACTTTATAGCTAGACAACTCTTAATAGTAGTGAAAAAAGAAAATATTGTAGATACTATGCATGAAGCATACAAAAGAGTAGATTTTGAGAAAAATGGTTATGGTGTTTTCATCAGTGGCCCATCGAAAACTGCTGATATAGAACAGTCATTAGTCATAGGTGCACATGGTCCTACTGATGCTTGTGTGCTATTTGTATAATTACATTATTTGAGATAAAATCACCACTAAAGCCATCAAAACTATAACAGCATGATGGAAAAGGTGGTGAAACCAATGGATGTGATTTGTAACCTTTACTATCCAATCTGCCCCAACAAATATGATTACAATACAAACTGCTAAAAACAGTTTTAAAATCATCGCAATGCTTATACTTGTAATGTCATAATATACAAACAACATATAAATGCCACTTAGAGTAAGAATGAAAACATTTATGTACATTAATTTCCTTGCTCTTACACTAATCTTTGGAGCAAATAATTTGTATTCATTTTTATCGCAATTATGTTTTACCACATCTACTACATAAGTAATAAAAAATATAGACCCTACAAAAAGTATGACGCTTCCTAAGTGTATAATCTTAAAAAGCACAAAATCAAGAGGCATTTTTAACTCTTCTAATTTTTTTGAGTTTTCCAGTTGGCATTTGAGAAATAAAAACCCCACTTAATATAATTCCTGATGCAATAACTCCTACAAAATTCAATTTTTCCCCTAACATAAAATAAGCTAAAACAATAGTGAATACAGGGATAAGATTTATATAAATCGAAGCTTTCACCGCTTCAACTCTTCCAAGTGCAAAATTAAATAGACCATAACCGCCAAGAGTAACAACAACTCCCAAATAGCACACCCATAAAAAAGCCTCACTTGTAATGTTTATCTCTATAGTATTATATTCCCAAATAGCAAAAGGTAAGAAAAACAGTGTTCCTGCAAAAGCTTGAATAGCTGTTATAAATAGTGCAGAAAAATTTTCACTTAAATGGCGAACAGAAATAGCATAACCTGCACCACAAACCATAGCAAAAAATTCTAATGTATTTCCTAGAAGTGGATTTGAAGCATATTCATCTCCAGCTGAAGATAAACTCAGCCATATAGCACCGCTTACTGCCAATAAAGAACCAATCATCACTTTTCTAGTTATAACTTCTTTTAAAATTATACCTGCACCTACTGCTGTCATAAGAGGCATCATAGAAGTAATCATACCTGCTTGCCCAGCACTTGTAAGCTCTAGTGCCTTTGCTTCAAAAATAAAATACAAACAAGGCTCCAATATAACCATAATAGACAAGTATTTTATATCATCTTTAGTAAAGCGTAATTTTAAAAATGACTTTATAAAAATGGCAAAACATAGACTAGCAACAAACATTCTTCCAAATATAACACTAAAAGGTCCTATAGGTCCTATAGCAGATTTTAAGGCTATAAATGAGCTTGCCCAAATAAAAGTAGCAATAATCATAGCTCCAATTGCTACCCAATCAATATCTTTTTTAATCAATTTTTCTCTTTTTTATTTGAATTCTATCATAATTAGATATAATTAATTATGAGTATAATTAAATTAGTATTTTTAGCGATTATTACAATAGTAGTATTACAATTTTTTGACAATTCTAATAATGAATTTGATGGAGAAGTTATGTTACCACTGGACACAAAAGTGCTTGCTTTTGGCGATAGTATCACTTATGGATATGGCATTGACAAAGAAAAAAACTATCCATCACAACTCTCTTCGCTACTTCAAACAGAAGTTATCAATGCAGGTGTCAATGGAGAAGTTACTAGTGAAGGATTAAGAAGACTTCCTTCTTTATTAGAAAAACACAAGCCTCAAATCTTAATTATTTGTCATGGTGGTAATGATATCATTAGACGCAAAAGTCTTCTAAAAGCAAAAGAAAATATTGCTGCAATGATAAAGCTAGCTCGAGAAAAAAATATACATGTAGTTCTTGTGGGTGTTCCAATGTTAGAAGTTTTAACACTATCGACTGCTCAAATTTATTATGAACTAGCAGATGAACTTAGTGTTCCTTTAGAAGATAGTGCTCTAGAAGAAATACTATCAGATAACTCACTAAAGATAGACCAAATTCACCCAAATGCAGAAGGTTACAAAATACTTAGCAATAGACTTGCAAATTTAGTTACAAGTACTTATCTACCTTTTCAATCTTTCTAGTAAATCTTTAGCATAATTATCAACTAAATTTAGTAACTCATCTTCCTCTAAATTTATCATTTTCTCTTGGGTTGGAATATTGTGCTGTAAAACCACAAACTGTGTACATATTTTGTATAACTCTTCAGGTCGCATCATAGCCATTTCTTCAATTACATCATAAGGCAAATTTTTTGCTTGAAGTTGATGTAATGAAGTTAAACTAGCCAAAAACTTTTCTATTGTCTCATTCATTCATTTTCTCCTTTTTGCATGCAATTATGCCATAAAATAAAATATGTTTATTTTTGTAACTAAAAAAATATTCCAATAGCGAATATACTCTGATATATAAACCTATTTCTAATATTTTACTTTTTTATGTTTAATTTTGTAACTAAAATATTAAAAAAATATAACTTTACAACCTTAGAAATAAAGATAATAGTAAATATGTTTCTTTTTTACACACTTATAAACAAATAAATTAACTTTTCTTAAATAAAATTAGATTGCTATGCTAATGCTATTTTAAAACCTTATGATGAAAATTGAATAAAAAATAACAAAGGAGACCCAATGAATAAGGAAGCTGCAGAAGCTTATTGGAAAGAAAACATATCATTAATTCTCAAATTATTGGTAGTTTGGTTTGCCGTATCTTATGGTTGTGGAATTATCTTTTTAGATGAACTCAACGCAATTCCATTTGGAGGATTTAAACTAGGATTTTGGTTTGCGCAACAAGGCTCAATTTATGTTTTCTTGATTCTTATTTTTGTATATGCAAAAAAGATGGAAGCATTAGAAGAAAAATATGACATTCACGAATAAAGGGGAATAAAATGGAATTACAAAGTTTAATTTATTTATTTGTTGGTCTTTCGTTTGCCCTTTATATAGGTATAGCTATCTGGGCAAGAGCTGGGTCAACTAAAGAGTTTTATGTTGCTGGTGGTGGCGTTCATCCTATAGCAAATGGTATGGCAACTGGAGCTGATTGGATGAGTGCTGCGTCATTTATCTCACTAGCTGGTATAGTTTCTATAAAAGGTAGTGATGGTGCTGCCTATCTTATGGGTTGGACAGGTGGTTATGTGCTACTTGCAATGCTCTTAGCACCATACTTAAGAAAGTTTGGTAAGTTTACTGTACCTGATTTTGTTGGTGATAGATACTACTCTGATTTCGCAAGAACAGTTGCTGTTATATGTGTAATCTTTGTATCATTTACATATGTTGCTGGTCAAATGAGAGGTGTTGGTATCGTTTTTTCAAGATTTTTACAAGTTGATGTTGAGATGGGTATCTATATAGGTATGTTTATCGTTTTCATATACGCTGTTCTAGGTGGTATGAAAGGTATTACATATACTCAAGTTGCTCAATATTGTGTTATGATTTTTGCTTTTACAGTTCCTGCAATCTTTCTTTCACTTCAAGTAACTGACTCATTTTTACCACAAATTGGTTTTGGTGGATCTATTCCTTTCCAATTTGACAACGGTATAAGGATGATAGACAGTGGAACCTACTTACTGCATGCACTTGATACTTCTATGACTGATTTAGGCTTTGGTGCTTATACAGTGACTCATGACGGTACTTGGAATGTTTTCATGCTTACAACTGCTCTTATGCTTGGTACAGCTGGACTTCCTCATGTTATCGTTAGATTTTTTACAACTCCAACTGTAAAAGGTGCAAGAATGTCAGCTGGCTGGGCTCTAGTATTTATTGCTATTCTTTATACACAAATTCCAGCAGTTGCGGGTTTTGCAAGACTTAACTTGATTAAAAATCTACAAAATGTAGATTATGCAAAATATGTTAATAACGAAATTGAAGGTAATGATGGTACTTGGTTTAAAAACTGGGAAAATTCTGGACTAATTGGTTGGACAGATAGAAATGGTGATGGTAAAATCCAATTTGCTTCAGGAAAAGCTTTTGAAGGAAAAGGTAAGCCTGCATATACTGACGGTAGAGGACAAAATGGAGAGAGATTAACTTCAAATGCTATGCCTACTCATACTACATCTGCGGACGAGATGCGAGCTAACGGAAAAATCGTTAATGAACTTTATATAGATCGTGATATTATCGTTTTAGCAAATCCTGAAATTGCTGGTCTTCCTAATTGGGTTATTGCGATTATTGCAGCCGGTGGTCTTGCAGCAGCTCTTTCAACAGCAGCTGGTCTACTACTTGTTATCTCAACTTCAATTTCACATGATCTCTTAGGAAATGTACTTATGAAAGATCCTGTTACAGGAAAATCTAAGATGAGTGATAAAGCAGAGCTTTTAAGTGCTCGTGTGGCAGCTATCGTAGCTATCATTGTTGCTGGTTATCTAGGAATTCACCCTCCAGGATTCGTTGCACAAGTTGTTGCATTTGCATTTGGACTTGCAGCTGCTTCATTCTTCCCTGTAATTATTTTAGGAATTTTCTACAAGAGAATGAACAAAGAAGGTGCGATTGCTGGTATGCTAACTGGTCTAATATTTACTTTTGGATATATCGTTTATTTTGTCTTCATGGGTGGAGATAAAGCTGACTACCTATGGGGTATTGCTCCAACTGGTATTGGTACAATTGGTATGATTTTCCACTTCATTGTGGCAATCATTGTGAGTAAAATTACTCCTCCACCACCAGAGCATATTCAAGAGCTTGTTGAAAATATCAGAATCCCTAGAGGAGCTGGTGCAGCAACTCACTAAACTACTTAGACACACTGCAAAAAGCAGTGTGTCTTCCTCTTTTTAGCCTTTTCTTAACTTATTTGTGATAATTTAACAGAAGGCTATTTTGAACTTATTCAAAATAAAGAAAACTGTTAATGAGAAGGTTAAGACATGAGTTTACACGACCAAGAAGCATTTTTAAGATCAATTCACCCTTTTGAACTACTAACTCCTAGAGAATTAACAAAAGCTGTAAACTCTATGAATATCGCTTATTACAAAAAAGATACTACCCTCATATCTCCAGAGAATCACTCTAACTTTTTATATATTATTGTCAAAGGTGAAGTGGGAGAGTATCACAATGATGAACTTGTAAAAATACATGACAACTCAAATACTTTTGATGCAGACTCTTTGATATATGATAAAACAGAAGATACTTTTGTGGTCATTGAAGAACTTATCTGTTTTGAAATGAATAAAGAAGATTTTAAAGCACTTCTTGATGGAAATGAGAATTTTAAAAACTTTTATATTAATGATTTAGCTAATAAAATTCAATCCGCTAAACAAAAAGAGTACACAACTCAAATGTCAGGTTTTATGATAGCACGCGTTTATGACTCATATCTTCATGCACCTTGTATAGTAAGTCCAGATACATCTATAATGGATGCATTACAAGAAATGGAAAAGTTAAAGACAAACTGTATTTTGGTCCAAGATGGTGAATATCTAGGTATCGTGACAGACAGTATACTAAGAAAACACATACTGTATGAAAATTATGACAAGTTTGGACCTATAGGACCTATTGCTTTAAGCCCTATCATTTCAATACAAGAAGATGACTTTTTATTTAATGCACTTCTATCATTTACAAAAAACTCTATAAAACGAATTGTTGTTAAAAAAGGAACTAAGATAGTTGGTGTTTTAGAACAGCTAGATCTTTTGAGTTATTTTGCAAATCATACCTACCTAGTAGCAGTTCAAATTAAAAAAGCAACTACTATCGATGAATTAAAACTTGCTAGTCAAGATTTTATCAATATCATCAAAAAACTTCATGCAAAAGGCACTAAAGTTGAGTATATTTCAAAACTCATTTCAGAATTAAATGAAAAAACATATCAAAAATTATATGAGATGTTAGTTCCCGAAGATTTAAGAGAAAAAGCATGTTTGATTGTTATGGGAAGTGAAGGAAGAAAAGAGCAAATGCTTAAAACTGACCAAGACAATGCTCTTATCATTGAAAATGGCATAGATATAAAACTCTACGAAGAGTACATGCAAAAATTTACAACAACACTCATAGAATTTGGTTTTCCTAGATGTGATGGAAATATAATGGTTTCAAATGAATATTGGAGAAAATCACTTGATGCATATAAAGGTGAAATTGATAGATGGCTTGAAGCTCCTGCTAAAGATGATTATATGAATTTGGCTATATTTTTTGACTCTATTGCAGTTGCAGGCAATGAAGAGCTTTTGGAAAAGCTTAAGCATATGATTTTTACTAAAATAAAAGATAGAAGTGTATTTATGGCAAACTTTACAAAAGCGGCATTACTGTTTGAAACTCCTATTGGAATGTTTACAAATCTTATCGCAAAAAACAATCAAATTGATATGAAAAAAGGTGGTATTTTCCCAATCGTACAAGGAATAAGAAGTCTATCTTTAGAAAATGGTGTAAAAGAGACAAATACTAACAATAGAATAAGAGAACTTAAAAAACTAAAAGTTTTAGACAGTGAATTTGCAAGTGTCATAGAAGAAGCTTTTGATACACTTTTAAATATAAGACTAAATGAGAGACTTCGTGCCATAAGTCATGAAAAAGAAGCAAACAACTTTATAGATATAAAAAACCTAAACCAGCTTGAACTAGATTTGTTGAAAGACAGTTTTAAAATAGTCAATAAATTTAAAGATTTTTTAACTCATCATTTCAAAATCAATATGGTTCAATAGTATGTTTAATGGTATCGTTACACATTTTAATAGAAAAAATCTTAAAGATGAAAGCTACTCTTTTTTATTTGACAAGCCTCCTTTAGACGAAGTTATTGTTTATGATACAGAAACAACAGGACTAAATCCAAAAAAAGATGAAATACTCTCAATAGGTGCAGTAAAAATTAGAGGAAATAAAATACTTACTTCAGAAAAATTTGAGTTATTTGTAAAACCAACCAAAGAGATAAGTGAAGAGAGTATCAAAATACATCAAATCAGAAATATTGATTTACAAAACGGCAGTGAACCAAATGAAGCTTTAAATAAGTTTTTACATTTTATAGGCTCAAGACCACTTGTAGGTTATTATTTAGAATTTGATATCAATATGATAAACAAATACCTCAAACCATATCTTGGAATCAAATTACCTAATAAACAAATCGAAGTTTCTGGTGTATATCATGATAAAAAGATAAAGTTTATTCCTGAAGGGAATATTGACCTTAGATTTGATGTCATTATGAAAGATTTAGGACTTCCTATTTTTGGAAAACATGACGCTATAAATGATGCAATAATGACTGCTATGATGTATATTAAACTAAAAAATATCTCTAAAATTTAAGGCTTCGTATAATAACAACTACTTCCAAAACCATTTTTATCAAACCATTCATTTTTAGGCACTATATCCGCATGTCCTAAGTAAACTCTTCCATCATTTCTAAGTAATTGATTAAATCTCTTCATTGTTGCAACCCTAAATTCATTATCAAAGTAAATAAGCATATTTCTTGAAAAAATAATATCAAAACTACCCATACTTAAAAATGAATTTTCAAAAATATTTACTTGTTTGAAGTTAACTGAAGTAAAAAGATGTTTATTTATTCTAAACTTATCTTCTTCTGTAGTAAAATACTTTTGTTTTAAAAAATCGTCTAACTTATGCAAAGCTCTTTGTGTATATAACCCATTATTTGCTTTCTCTATTGCTTCCGAATTGACATCTATACCAGTAACTGTAAACCTCGTTGAAAGCTGTTCATTTAACATCATAGAAAGGGTATATACTTCTTCACCTGATGCACATGGTGCACAAAGAATATTTACATTGTTACCTTTTGTTTTTGCAAAATCCACTGCTTCTTGAAGCTGCTTCTCTTCTCTATAAAAATAAGTTTCATTTACTGTCAGCAAATTTATTAACTCTTGCCTCAATTCTCCTTTATATTTAATTTCATCATTTAACTCTTTAAAACTGTATATATCTCTATCTAGACAAAAAAGCCTCATTTTAGTCTCGATAATACCTTTTTTACTAAACAAATCTACACCTATTTCTCTTTTAACATAATATAAAATATCATTAAAACCGAATGAGCTAAACTCTTTTTTTTCTATTTCTACTTGCTTAACTATAGGCATTTTTTTTCTGAAAAACATTATACACTTCCAAATTTTTTAATATAATCAATAATACTATCTAAATGCATTACTTTGATATTTGCATTTAATTCTGCTGCTCTTTTTGGCATACCAAAAACAATAGCACTTTGTTCACTTTCCGCTATACATGTAGCACCTGTATTTTGCAAAGCACTTAATCCCTCAGCACCATCTTGTCCAATACCTGTAAGTAATATAGCTAAAATATCATGAGACTTTACTAGTTTAACTGCAGAATAAAAAAGATGGTCTACACTAGGGTTATAGTGAGAAATGACTCCTGACGCACTTTCTAATTTCAAGTCAAATCCTTGTTTACAAAGCTCACAATGAGTTTCGCATATATGTACAGTAGAACGCTTTATATCATGTCGGCTATCTGCTAATAAAAAATTAAATGATAATTCATCATTAAACTGCTTTACAAAACTTTTGATAAAAACTGAATTCATATGCTGAGCTATGATTATAGGAATATCAAAACTTTTTGGTAAATTTAACAATATTTTTTTTAAATGACCAGGGCCTCCTGTTGAAGCCCCTATAAGTATTAACTTTTCTTTCATATATGTTTATGTTCTAAATTCAAAAAGTTTATCATTTAAAGTTTCTGTCATTGTATTCATATGCTCTGCAGCACCTGCTATTTCTTCAACACTCCTCGCATTTTGTGTTGATAAATCATTGATTTTTTCTATACTTTTAATAATACCTGTTATATTATCCCCTGTTTCGATGTAATTTACTACTGTTTTATCTGTAAGTTGTGTAGCCTCTTTCATAACTATTGCGAGCTCATTTATTTTGCTTTCTACAGTCACTGCTGTTTGGCTTAATTCTTCAACTTTTTTAGAATTTGTGCTCATCTGCTCACTTGAGTCCATGATAGATTGAACTATAACATTTATTGTTGCATTTATCTCTACAAGTGACTTTTGTGTCCGCTCCGCAAGTTTTCTAACTTCATCTGCAACAACTGCAAATCCTCTACCATGTTCACCTGCCCTCGCAGCTTCTATAGCAGCATTAAGGGCTAAAAGATTTGTCTGATCAGCAATATCTCCAATAACTAATAAAACATCTTTAACTTGTTCTGTATCGGAGCTAAGTTGTTGAATTTTATGAGCTAATTCTATCTCTGTTGTAGCACTTATTTTTATGTCTTGTGTAAGTTCTAAAATTGCCCTATTTGCTTCTTCCAAGAAAACATTTGCCTCTTCTAAATCACTCTTTGAAGTCTTAGCTTCTTCAATACTTCCAATCATACCATTCTTAATATTATCTGCTTGTTCTGTTGTTTGATTAACAACAGTCGTTGATTCTTCTAATAGCTTTCCAACTTCTATAGATGTTGTTGAAAGCTCATGTGAAATTGATGAGTTTTCATTTGAAAGATTTTTAGCATCAGATATAAGCACCCTTACTTTTTCTATAAAATTATTTATTCCTTTACTAGCTTCTGCTATCTCATCACGACCTATGATTTCAAGCTTTCTTGTTAAGTCACCATCTCCACTTGATAAATTTTTTGTTCTTTCTATTAAGTTATTTAGTGGATTTGTTATATTTTTCTTAATAAGGAAAATATTTAATAATATATTTAAAAAAATAAGTCCAAAAGCAACTAAAATAAAATAACTTATTAGAGTTGCAATTTCTTTATCTGTTTCCTTTTCTATTTTATTTAAATCTTTTTGTATATTACCAACATATACTCCAGTCCCAATCATCCAACCATACGCATCAAAACTAACAGCATAACTAAATTTTTTTTCAGGCTCTCCATCTTTTACTTTTGGCCAAAAATACTCAACTATACCGCCGCCGCTTTTAGCTACTTTTATTAAATCCTGTATGATATATATACCATTTTTATCTTTTAAATGATTCAGATTTGTTCCCTCTAGTGAAGGATTTATAGGAAATAAAACATTAGTACCATCATATTTATAAATAAAAATATAACCACTTTTATCTGCAAAAAATCTAATATCTCTAACTCTATCTTTTATAATTTCTTTAATTTCCTCATCAGGAAGTTCTCGTTTTTTTGCGGCTTTATATACAGATTCAATAACACCTTTTACAATCAATATCTGATTTTTAAGTTCTTTTTTTCTTGTATCATATAATGCTGTCCCAAACTTATTCATAATTGCATCTTGTTCACTATGCATACTATTGTAAGCTAAACCAATAAGAGCTCCACCAACTACTACTAGTGAACCTACTAGTGAAGCTATAATTCTCGTCGAAATTTTCATAATGCTTTCCTTTTCCCTGTCTACAATAACCGTTATTATACTACAAAAATTCAAAATAAATTATCTTATTTTCTAAATATATTAAGTATAAATTAAACTAAAAAATTTTTATCCCAAATTGCGCCAGAATTATCATCAAAACCATTGACATAGGATAAACAGCTGCATATGATATAGATGAATATTCTGATTTTGTTGTATTATTTACCATAGTTAAAGTAGGTGTTGAAACCATAGCACCAGAAAGTAATCCCAATATGTTGATAAAATTCATCTTTAAAAACACTCTACATAAAATCGTGACTATTAATATAGGAACTACGAGCCCAATCAAAGAGATATAAACTGGAATAAAACCATTTTGAGAGATAGATTCCACCATATACTTTCCAGCATTTGTTCCTATAGTTGCCATAAAAATCAACTGACCAAGGGTCTTCATCATACTAGTAGAATGAGGAGATAACTGCCAAACTATAGGACCAACCCTGCCAAGTCTTCCCAAAACAATTGCTGTTAACAAAATACCACCAACAAAACTAAGCTTTATACTCCCAATTCCTGGAAATCCAAAAGGTATACTACCAATCAAAATACCCAAAACAATTCCTAAAGATATAGGTAAAAAATCTGCCGCTGGATATTTTAAAAGATCATTTCCTATGATTTTCGTAACTCTATTACCATACTCTTCAGGTGCTACTACATAAAGCTTATCACCAAGCCTTAATGTCAAACCTGGATATGGTGTGATATCAATGCCTGAACGCCTTACTTTTGTAATTACTGCGCGAAGAGATTGGAGCTGCGTGAGTTGTGCTATCTTTTTACCGACTATATCTTTTGAAGCGACAAGAAGCCTATACACTTTCATATCATCATGAAACTCTACTGATTCTTTAATCTCTTCGCCAACAATTAACTCTAGCTTTTTTAACTCTTTTGCTGTTCCTGATGCTCTGATGATATCATGTAAATGTATAATTGGATTTTCATTTTTACTTTGCGTACTCTCATGAAGTTCAATTCTTTCTATAATTGAGCCTGTCATATCCTCAACTTGTGATTTTGTTATATCACTATTTTTAAAATTGTCATTTATAATTTTATAGTTTTTAGTAAATACATCTGGATATTTTGCTCTTTGATTTTTTTCATATTTTTCGAGTTCTTTATTCAAATCTACTCTAAACAATATAGGAAGTATACGAACAAGTAAAACAGTAACAACAATACAAAAAGGGTACACTAAGCCAAATACAACAGAGATTGAGGGATCATCTTTTACTTCTAAAGCAGAAGCAAGAGCTGGTACACTTGTTAAAGAACCAGTAAAAATACCTTCTATGATACCAAGTGACATATCCATATACGAGCCAATAGCAAAAATAACAATAAAGATAAGGGAAACAAGTAAAATAGCTAAAAGATTTAATCTTACACCATCTTTACGGATTGTTTCAAAAAAACCAGGGCCAGATTGTAAACCTACAGCATAAATAAAAATAGCTAAACCGAAAAATTTGAATTCATCAGAAATAACCATACCATAATGACCAGCAATAAGAGCTACAATAAGCATTGCTGTAATATCAAGAGAAAAGCCACGCACTTTAATATTGCCAAGAATATAGCCTATAGAGATAATCGAAAATAGATAAAAAATTTCACTTTGAATCATAAAAATACCACACTAATTTAATATGGTGGAATTATACTACAATTTTAAGGGTTCTTATAAGAAGTTATTAAAAATGAAGAGTTTAACGAGCGAAAAATTCGCTCGTTTATTACTATAAGTTAATATTATAGAGGAGTTACATTTTCAGCTTGAGGGCCTTTTTCGCCATCTGCAACTGAGAAAGTAACTTTTTGACCTTCGTCTAGTGATACACGGCCATATCCAGAGTTATTTACTTGACGGAAATGAACAAATATATCTTTTCCACCATTATCTTGTTGAATAAATCCATAACCTTTTTCACTATTGAACCATTTTACTGTTCCATTTACTACTTCTGCCATTGCGTTTCCTTTTGTTGTCTCATAAATGAGTGTTGTGAAAATATAAAATGAAGTTTTTTTTGTCTCATTATACTGTTAACAAAAGTCACCAATAAAAAGTAAACCAAAATACATAACTTTAAATCATCTTTCTAGC
>Ga0193951_1000350_pt1 | contig 21575 bp, 23 predicted proteins | sample BB_2_MG_FD_140370 | JGI IMG/M metagenome (GOLD analysis project Ga0193951, IMG submission 140370) | Microbial mat bacterial communities from the Broadkill River, Lewes, Delaware, United States - BB_2_MG | ecosystem: Environmental > Aquatic > Freshwater > River > Microbial mats | place: USA...
CAATTAATAAAAACTTTAAAAATTAAACGATATGCCACATTTTGTAATTGACTGCTCAAAGGAAATCATCAAATTAAAATCACCAGAAAATATCATTCAGAAAGTATTTGATACTGCAAATTCTACGGGATTATTTATTCCTGAAGAAATAAAAGTAAGAATTAACCCTTTTCAATATTATACTACAGGGAATACACAGGATAACTTTATTCATGTATTTGCTAATATTATGCAAGGTAGAAATTCAGAACAAAAAGCCAATTTATCAAGGCAAATAGTTTCTGAACTTAAAATAATGTTCCCTAAAGTGCCTATTATCTCAATAAACATAAGAGATTTTGAGAAGGCAACTTATTGTAATAAAACAATGATATAATTACTCAAAATAGTATGAACAAAATAGTATATTTAATATTAATTAGTTGTTTTTTAGCGCTAACTACAAATGCTCAAAACAGCGTAACTAATAATAACGTTGGAATAAACCACTTTATTAAATCAAAGGTGCTAAACGAAGATAGACAAATACAAATCTACCTTCCTCCAAATTATAAAAAATCTGAAGAGAGCTACCCAGTACTTTATGTTTTAGATGGTCAACGCTTTTTTTTGTATGCTGTGAGTTTAGGGCAATCGTTCAAGCAATTTCAATTAACTCCTGAGTTTATTATTGTTGGAATAAATACGGATTATCCAAAACGATTTCAGCAATTAGGAGAAGGAAAGGAAACTTTTATTGAGTTTTTAAATACTGAACTTACACCATATATTGATGAAAATTATAGAACAAATAATGAAAGCCTCATTTTTGGATGGGAGTTTGGTGCAAGCTTGGTTTTTAATACAATGCTATCTCACCCAAGATTATTTGATGCGCATATTATGGCAAGTGCCTTCCCTATTATGGATGCCATAGACAAGTTAAACAATGTTTCAACATTACCAACAAGCCTCTATTTTTCTGTAAGCCCAGACGAGTATGACGTAAATCACAGTACCGTTAAATTAGACTCCTTATTATCTCAAAAACATATAGAAGGATTGCAATGGTCTTTCTTAAAACTAGATATCGAGCAACACCGCTCAACAGGTTACCCAACCTTATATCATGGACTTAGAAACTATTATAAATACTATCAGGAGTTTGAGGTAAACAACCTTCAAAAATTTATAAATGATGGAGGTGTGGACTATGCATTTCATTATGCAAAAGAAAGAGCCAACAAACATGGTTTTTCTCCAGAGCTTTCTCTATGGTCTAAATTTACCATTATTAGAAGTGCCATGAGAGCAGAAGATTTTTATCACTTTGAAACGCTATTAGATGCACTAAATAAGAAAGAATTAATTAAAGAATTTATTAATGGTAATTTGGACTATGCAGTTTCTCAGTTTGCAGCATTTTATGAAAAAAATAATCGTTTTAAAGAGGCAATTGACCTATATGATCTTTTGTTGAAAAAGTATCCAGATTCTGAAAGGTTGTTAAAAAGAAGAACAAGAACTATTAACACCATTGAAACATTAAATCATGAACACCTTAAAAATTAGTAATCTAGAGCTTACCTATAAAAACGGTCATCGAGCGGTTAGAAATATTTCTTTAGAAATAAAGAATGGAATGTTCGGTTTATTAGGTCCAAATGGCGCTGGAAAATCTTCTTTAATGAAAACCATTGTAGGGCTTCAAAAACCATCTTCTGGGACAATTGAGTTTAATGATACTGACGTTGTAGAGCAAACAGATTATATCAAAAAGAATTTAGGGTTTTTACCTCAAGATTTTGGGGTTTACCCAAAAGTGAATGCTCATGATTTATTAAATCATATTGCTATATTAAAAGGAATAGACAACAAAAATGAGCGTCAAAAACAGATACAATTTTTATTAGAAAAAGTAAACCTTTGGAATTTTAAAGATAAGGAGGTTCATACGTTTTCTGGTGGAATGAAACAACGTTTTGGTGTGGCACAAGCCCTTTTAGGAAATCCAAAAATTATTATAGTAGATGAGCCTACTGCAGGATTGGATCCTGAAGAACGTAACAGATTCAATACCTTATTAAGTGACATTAGTAGTGAAGTTATTGTCATATTGTCAACTCACTTAGTTGAGGACGTAAAAAACCTTTGTTCTGAAATGACCATAATGAATAAAGGTCAGATTCTAAAAACTGGAAAACCAAAAGAATTGATTGCTGAATTGCAAGGTAAAATATGGTCAAAATTAATTGCTAAAGATGAATTAGAATTTTATCAAACTAATTTCGACATTATAAGCCAACAATTAATAGAAAGACAATTACAAATTACTGTCTTTTCTTCAAAGCAACCAGAAGGTTTTTACGCAACAGAACCATTGTTAGAGCACGTTTACTTTAATGTTCTTTTTCAAAACAAATGATTATGAATACCATATTTCAATTTCAATTAAAGCATAGTGGTAACCGATGGGTATTATATTTTATCGGCTTACTATTAATTTTTATAGGATTGTTTTGTGGTTATAAATTTAACCTAACTGCTGGTGAAGGAATTTATCTTAATTCTCCATACACCATTGGTTTTATGATGGCTTTGTTAAGTCTTTCAATTATTTTTTTAGCAATCTTATTTGCAATCGAGTTATTGTTTAAGGAGTGGGATACAAAGTTTGATATCATATTGTTCTCATATCCTGTGTCATTAAAAAGGTATTTAGTAGGAAAGTTCACTTTTTTTACTTCAAAAACACTTTTAAGCTTCACTTTGTTAATTATGGGTTTTGTTATTGGCCAAAATCTACGAACAGGTAGCGAAATGCAATCTGGATTTGAGCTGTGGTCATATTTATATCCTTTTTTGATTTTTGGAGTATTAAACTGCTTTTTTGTTTGTAGTTTTTTATTTATGGTTGCCTATACAACACGTAAAAAACTATTAGTTGCTATTGGAGGTTTATTGCTTTATGTCCTCTATATGATATTATTAGTATTTTCTAATTCCCCATTTATGGCTGGAAGTTTGCCACAATCTATAGAGGTACAGCAACTTTCGTCTATCATAGATCCATTTGGGGCATCTGCTTACTTTTTTGACGCAAGAGATTTTACCGTAGAACAAAAAAATCAATTTGTCATTCCATTTTCCAAATTTTTAGCTTTAAATAGAATGATATATATGCTATTGTCAGTAACCTTTTTAATATTAGGTTATTGTTATTTTGCATTTACAAAAACGGTAAGTAAGAAAGAATTAAAGCTTAAAAAGGTAAAAGTTTCAGACACAGTTCCAAAGCTTCTAGAAATTAAAATGCCAAAGCTTAGTTTTGGTTTTAAATCAGCTATTAAGTCAATCATTTCTTTTTCAAAAGTTGATTTAATCTACTTATTTAAAAGTGTAACGATTGTAGCAATTTCAATTCTTCTTGTTTTCTTTGTAGGGATGGAAATGTATGCAGAAATTGATAAAGGCATTCGTTTACCCGAACAATATGCGAGCTCTGGACTTTTGGCTACCTCAATTTCTCAAAGTTTTCATTTGTTAGGAGCTTTTGTTTTGGTCTATTTTGTAAATGATTTATACTGGAGAAGTAATGAAACTAACTTTTATTTAATTGAAGATAGTATATTTTTTTCTAAATCAAAATTGAAAGGGCATCTAGTTGCTGTAAGTATTTTATTGGTGTTTTTTACAGCATTACTTGTTGCATTGGCTTTGCTGTTTCAGATATGCTATGGATATATTAGTATTGATTGGATGGCCTATTTAGGGATTGTTATTTTTAATACTTTTCCGCTAATCCTATTTGCTGCTTTTTTATTGTTAATCAACAAAGTTTTAAACAATAAATATGTTGCACTAGGTATTTCAATTTTAGCAGTTCTTGTTTTTGCAACACCATTGCTAAAAATGATTTTACCTTATCCATTGTTTCAAATATTTTCAGGATATAAAGGGTTTTATAGTGACTTAAATGGTTATGGGGTTTACCTTATAGCATTTACTAACCGTTTGTGTTTTGGGCTGTGTTTAATAGGGTTATTATGGATTATAAATTCCTATTTCAAAACTAAACAATGGTCAAAATTAAAGTTAGGCTTGGTTCTGCTTTTTGTTGGGTTAGGTGTGTTTAGTGGTGTTCAGTTTATGGAAGGTTATATACCTAAAAATGAAGAAAAATTGATGATTGAAGCTATTAATTATGAGAAGAACTTTCGTCATTATCAAAATTTACCACAGCCAACAATTATAAATGTAGATACTAAAATTGACTTATTTCCGTCTAATAATGCATATCAAATAGAAGGGATATTTGAATTACAAAATTTGTCAGAAGAACCAATACAAAAGGTGTTGTTAAATTTCCATTCGGACCTAGCACTAGAGAAAGTAGTTTTTAGCGTTTATGGGAAAGATATTTTAATTGATAAATATATTTCTGAAATAAATTTAGATAAACCTTTGTTACCAAATGAGATAGCTACTTTAAAGTTTAACTTATCGTATCAATGGTTTGCTGTTAACGGTCATCAATCATTTAATGCTATTATTGAAAACGGATCCTTTATGCGAATTAGCAATTACTTTCCATCTATAGGGTATCAAAAGGATCGAGAAATTAAAGATGAGCAAAAACGTAAAAAATTTCAATTGGAAAAAGCTTCAGAAGGAAAGAAATTAGACGCTCCAGAAGTTTTTAGAAAAGACTTTATTAATTTGAATATGATTGTTTCTACTGAAGCTTCTCAAACGGCAATTGGTACAGGAGATTTAGTAAAAAAGTGGTCTTATTCAAGTAGAAATTATTTCAACTATAAAGCTGAAAATATTCCTTTTAGATTTGCGGTTTCATCAGCAGTATATCAACATAAATCTATTCAATATAAAAATATAGATATTAATGTGTATTACACCAAAAATCATTTTGAAAATGTTGACCACTTGCTGGATAATGTTAGACTAGCTTTGGATTATTGTATAGGTAATTTTGGAGTATATCCTTTTGAAAGCATCAATTTTGTTGAAGTTTCCTCTTTTACCAAAGGTTTTGCTGCAACAGCATATCCTTCAGCTATTTTTATGACCGAAGACATGATTTTTCATACCAACCTTCAAAGTGACAAAAAGCAAGATGTAATTAATGAGTTAGTTGGTCATGAACTTTCGCATCTTTGGTGGGGAAATAGTCAAATAAATCCGGATAATAGAGAAGGCGCTACATTACTTACGGAAACCTTGGCTATGTACACCGAAATGATGTTATACAAAAAAATGTACGGCAAGGAAAAAATGATGGAACGAATACAAATTCATCAACAAATTTATGACAATGAAAAAGGACTAAGTGGAAACCAACCGCTCTATAAGGTTAATCAGGGTAGTATACATATTTCCTATTCTAAAGGAGCAATAATTATGGTAAAATTAATGGAGTTAATCGGGGAAGATAAAGTAAACCAAGCACTTAAAAATTTTCTTCTGAATAATAAATATCCTAAAAAGCCAACTTCTTTAGATCTGCTTGGCGAGTTTTATAAAGTTGCACCAAGCCAAAAGATTAAATTGGAAATAGAAACTTTGTTTAAACATTGAAAAAGTATAAGCCCAAAGCTTTTAATTGCTAAAAGCTAAAATATAAATAGTAAAATGAAAAGAATTATAAAATTATTTGGAATTACAGTATGTTTAGTTATTGCTACTTCTTGCTTTGCCAATAACATAAATGTACAATTGGAGTGTAAAAAAATAGCCGTAAGTTTTAGTAATAGAATCACGAATGGTACACCAATGCCTGAACAAAAAGCAAAAATTGGTACAAGTTTCAATAATGACACAAAAGATATTGATCTTATAATTAAAACTGGAAGCATTCAAATTGGAGGAACGCTCACTGTTCCCACAAAGCCTAAAACATCATCCTTGGTTATACTACTCTCAGGAAGCGGTGATCAGGATAGAGACGAAACATTAGAGGGCTTTAAAATAATGAAGATTATCGCTGAACACTTGGCTTCTCAAGGAATTGCATCTTTCCGTTACGATGACAGAGGTGTTGGAGAGAGTACAGGTGATTTTGTAAACAGCACCATCGAAGACCATTCAAAAGATTTGGAAGACATAATGGAGTATTTTAAAACAAGCAAAAAGCATTCCTTTCATGATTTTACATTGTTTGGACATAGTCAAGGAGGAATTCTTGCTGGAAAAGTTGCTGTAAGAAATACGTCTGTAAAAAAGGTGATTTTAATGGGTGCACCAGCAGTGCCGTTAATAGAAGTGGTTACCTATCAAGTTAGGCAGGAATATAAAGATGTTAATCTCCCTAAATCTCTTATTGAAGCTGATGTGTCGGCACACAATAAATTGATGAGAGCAATAGAGGATAATAAGAACATCAATAAAGCTTATAATTTATTTAGAAAAACTACTGAATCTATTTTGTTTGAAATATCTTCCGCCGAAAAAGCTATTGATACAGTAAAACTTAAACAGAAAGCTCTTGCGAAGGCAGATGAATTCAAAATAATCTATGGGTTACCTTCACTTACATCATTTCTTTATTACGATCCTTCAAAAGATTTAGAACAATTGAAGATACCAGTATTAGGCTTATTTGGAAGTTTAGACTTTCAGGTTCCTATTCACCAAAATAAAGACCGAATTGAAAATGCCCTTCTAAAATCAGGGACAGATTATCATTTTATAACTTTTGATAATGCGAATCATTTTTTTCAAAAGGCAACAACTGGCAAGAGAGATGAATATGGAACGCTTGAAAAGAAATTTGTAGACAATTTTTTAGACGGAATCTCAAATTGGATCATCAGGAGCTGATAATTGATTAAAGGTAATTTAAAATGAAACATAGAATAGACCATATAGATAAATTTGAATATAAAGAAGTTGTTGATGTTTGGGAAGCATCTGTCAGGGCTACGCATCACTTTTTAAAGGAAGAAGACATTACCTATTTCAAGCCTTTAATTCTAAACACCTATCTAGACGCTGTTGAATTAAGATCTTATAGAGATACGCATCATAAAATAATCGGATTTCTTGGAGTGGTCAACCAGAATTTAGAGATGCTGTTCATTCATCCAGAATATAGAGGCAAAAGAAAAGGTAAGACTTTATTGGAATATGCCATCAATAATTTAAACATCACCAAAGTTGATGTAAATGAGCAGAATGAACAAGCGGTTGGATTTTATAAACATTATGGTTTTGAAACAATAGGGAGATCTGAATTGGATGCCTCTGGAAAACCTTATCCGATTTTACACATGGAATTAAAAAAACTAAAAACTAAAAAATGAAATCTTTAATATCCCTAATTCTAATTATCCTAAATGTTTCTACACAAATATTTAGTCAAGACACATCTTTAAGTCCACGAAATAATCCAGCTAACATGAACTTTATTAAAGACGAAAGTTCAGAAATGACTTGGTTTATGCTAAATGATTCTATAAATATTGAAATTGGAAAGGTAACTACACAAATTCAAAAGAAAAGAGAAAAATTAATCATTATCACAACCATTGATATGAAGCAGTCATCTTCAAAATGGGTTGATAGTACAATTATATCAATTAAAAACTTTAAGCCAATCTATCATTCATCATTTAATCAACAAAGAGATATGGCTTTAAAATTTGGAAGTGAAGTTACTGGTTACTATATAGATAAGAGAAAAGGAACAAAAATGCTTATTTCTAAAAAAACTACTACTTCCTATTTTGATAGCAATTTTTATCCACAGTTAATAAGATGGCTTCCTTTAAAGGATGGTTATTCTAAAACCATCTCAATTTTTGATTATAATCCAACAGCAAAAGTTGGTGTAATGAAAGCAACCATTGAAAAAACCTTTAAGACAACATTGAATTTTAAGGGTGAAGAAAAGCCAGTGTGGAAAGTTATAACAACAGATGATATTTCTGACAATACTGTCACTAGTATTTATTATATAGATGTAAAATCGCGTAAAATACTTAAACAGGATATAGACTTTAATGGTACAAAAATGTCAATGGAATTAATAAAATGAAATAACAAACGAAATGAAATCAAAAGAAATCATATTATTAAACTTTTCTGAAATTAGGAGACGGAGTATGAAATTATGGAATGGGATTCCAAATGAATATCTTAATTGGAAACCAGATGAACATGCATTTTCCATTATTGAAATGATTAGACACGTTTTAGAAGGTGAACACCTTTTTCATAAAATAATAGAGAATCGAGGAAATCTAGGTAATTATCAATCACCTTGGGATGAATTGCAATATTCAGATTTGCAAAACGAATTGAAGTTTGCTGAAAAATATCGAGCAGATTTTTTGGATACCATACGTGGACTGAAAGAAACGGATTTGGAGAACGTTAGGATAGAGAGAAAAGAAGTTAATCAAAGTAAAAGGCTCGGAGATTATCTGAACCGCATTGCATATCACGAATCTGTTCATACAGGGCAATTGTTGGGTTATTTAAGAACGATTGGAATTGAACGCCCTCAAATATGGGACTAATTTGAACAAGTCAAAATTAAGTAAAGAAATATGAAACTAAAATTTATCATTTTAACAACGCTATTGTTTAGTGGCCTTCATTTGGTCCAAGCACAAAAAAACAGCCTAAATACGCATAAGGATTCGTTAAACTATTCGCTAAACAAGTATTATGAGCTAAACCTAAAAGTATTTCAGCAAAACTCAACTTTAAACGACATTGATAACATCTTTGAGCTGTTTACCGATGATTTCACTTATGTGCATCCAAAATATGGTGGTGTTTATACCAGAGAAAATCTTTACAACGGCTATAAACGCAATCAGGAAAATGGAGGTTACGATGGGAGTGTTATTGATATAAAAATTGAGCATATTATTTATGGTTTAAATGCCATTGCCGTTAGTAAACGGTTCATTAAAAAAGAAAACGGTAAAGAAGTAGTTGGAGAATCACAAATGGCACTTTTTGAATTTAAGGATGGAAAAATTTTTAGGATTAAAGAATATTGGTAAAAATAATAGAAGATGGAACTAAAATCTTTCATTTCAATAACCACCATAGAGTTGAATATAATTTAGAAATGAAAAGCTGATTGGTTTGAAATATGTAATTTGTTACAAAATCAAACAATAAATGATATCTATAAGCAGAAAAGATGAAGCGATTTAATAGTTTAAATAAAGTGATTAAATGGGGTATTTCAATTTCGTTTGGAATCATACTTGTTTTTATTTTATCTATTTGGATAAGAATGGTGAGTGAGTCCAAAATTTGGATGCTACTAATTATTATTATGGTTCCCGTAATTCAATTTCTAATCACCCCTCTTTTTACACTTCTCAATTTTTACCATTATTATTCACCAATGGTTGTTTCATTTGGAAATAACAAAAAAATGATAGACTTACATAATGGAACTTCATTTGATTACCTTTTAGAAATGCCTAAAATCAAAGCAGGGATTAAATGGAGAAACAAAATGCTCTTCTTTTATCTGAATGCTCTTCTTACTATAATATCTCAAATTGAGAAAGGAAACTTAACAAATGCTACAATAATTAGAGGTAGCTCATACTTTTTAAGTGAACGAAGCGCAAAAAAGTTTGGATTTTCGGTAAATAAGACTTCAATGATTGAGAAATTTAATATTGCACTCAACTACTTTGATTTGATTTGGATGTATTCTCTTACAAATGGGAAATTAACTTTCCCTAATTTAACAAAGATAACAACAGTTAGAATTACTGGAGTAGAATTGGTTAAGAGGAAGCATAAAATTTTAGGTTTAGCTAATCGATTAACAGAATAGCATTAAAAACCATGAAGCGATTAATAAAAGTAAATACATATTTTGTAAGCTTATGTTTTGTTTTTATGTTGGCTCCACCAATATTCTCACAAGCAAAATATGATGTCAGGAAAGTGAATGAGAGCGTTTACATTTTAACAGAACTTTGGGATGGAAATACCAATGGGAATTTAGGGGTGGTTATTGGGAAAACTCAGGTGTTACTGGTTAACGCTATGATGCTAAGTAGTGCCCCATCTTTAGAAAAAGAAATCCGAAAAATTACTAAGCTACCAATAACTTATGTTATTAATAGCGATTCAGATTCATATAACCATCATGCCAATACCTACTTTGCAAATAAAGGAGCTACCATTGTTTCGCATTACAATATGAAATATTCAAAGGCGTATCATGATGTCCTTTTTAAAGATTCAATATCTATTCCTATAGGTAATGAAATAGTTACGGCATACCATACACCATCACATACCCTTGACCATATTGATGTTTATTTAGAAAAAAGTAATGTGTTGTTTATGAGCGATGGCTTTAGAGCCAACTGGTTAACCTATACTGGTCCAAATGGATTAGAAGGTGTAGTAACAGGAATAGATAAGGCTATTTTATTGAGTGATGAACATACCATTATTGTTTCAGGAAACACATCAAAAAAACCTAGTTCCTATTTTGATAACAAAAATCGATTGGTTGCAAATAAAAGGATTTACACTAAATTTGCTAAACGTGTTGGTCAGTTATACGAAAAAGGATTAAATGCAGAGGAGATGTCATTAGACACTAAACTAAATGACATGGTTAAGAGCTTAGAGGCTTATCCTAATTTAAAACCTTATTTAAAATATCAAATACAAGAGTTATTGGAAGTTGATTTTATTAAAGATTATGAATTAACACATAACGAATTAATGACCTATGTTGGAGTTTACAAATTAACAAATGTTGGGGTAATAGAAATTGTTCTTGAAGGTGGAAAGCTATTTGCAAGACAAGAAGGTGCGTTTTATTTTGAGCTGAAACCCATTTCTAAGGATACATTTGATTTTAAAGGGCCAATTTCCAATGATTATTTAAAATTTAAATTGTCATCAAGTGGAGAAATATTAAGCTTATCACCAATTTTAGAGAAGAGTGGTTGGTGGTCTAATGTGATAACTCAAGGAAATTATAAAAAAATCAATAGTATATAAAAGTATGGAATCATTAGAAAAGCAACACATTACTTTTACAGTTAGGTTTTATACACAGGACCTTTACATGAATTGCAAAAAATAATATGACAAAAATTCATTACATAATAATTCTACTTTTTACAATAAACCAAATTGTATCTCAAAACTTAAACGAAGGAAAAGTATTTGGTAATTCAATAATTCTAAAATCGGATATTTTGCAAGAGGATCGAGATATCCAAATTTTCTTACCAACTAATTACGAAAAAAATTCAAAAAAATATCCAGTTCTTTATGTAATAGATGCACAACGTTATTTTCTGAATGGCGTCGCATTTCAGCAAAATCTTACTTGGCAAGAAATTGTACCAGAATTCATTGTGGTTGGAATTAACACAGACGCTGTAAAAAGACGTAATCTATTTTATAAAGAGTCTTCTAAATTTATTCAATTCATGGAGAAAGAACTGATTCCTAACATAAATGCAAAATATAAAACACTTGATGAGCGAATTTATTTTGGTTGGGAAATGGCAGCTGGGCTTGGTATTCAAATATTTGCAATAAAACCGTCTCTTTTTAAAGGTTTTCTTTTATCAAGCCCTACGCATATTTCAAAAGACCGCTTAGAAATGGTAAGCAGAATGTTAATAAACAACACACAACATAATTTAAAACTATACGCAGCACTGGGAACTGTTGAAAATTGGGCAACAGAATCCATGGCTTCCTTAGATTCTATTTTTCAAGCCCATCCAGCAAAAAACATACAATGGAAATACAATCTTTCTGATAATGAGAATCATTACACAACTCCGTTAACTACCATAAATGAAGGGTTGAAACTATTTTTTAGTGACTATGGTCCAATCCGGTTTTATTCAATTAATGAGTTTTTAGATTTTGGTGGTATTGAAAAGCTTAAAAAATATTATCAAGATAGAGGAAAAAAATATCAAATTTCAGAAGAGATTCACTCTGACACAAAACACTATCTTTTATTACAAGCCCTTAAAGAAAATAATTTTATAATTTTTGAGGAGTTAGTGAGCGAAATTGATGGAAAATTGTTTATTAAAAATTACTATAGACAAGCTAGATGGTTCAACAGATTTTCTAGCTTTTATCTTGACAATAACAAATTAGAAGATGCTCTAGAGATTTTAGAATTAGGGCTTGATAAATTTCCTGATGCTTCGATTTTACATTTTGCAAAAGGAAATTATTTTAAGACAATAGGAAAAATAAAAGATGCAAAGGAATGGTATAAAAAAGCAATTCAAATTGCAAAAAAGAATAATGAACCAGAACTAGAAAAGTATATTATAGAACTATTTTTTCTGCAACAAAAATCGTAAAATAAATTTATCGTAACATTTTAAACCATGGAACCATTAGAACAACAACGTATCGAATTTGCAAACAGAAAATTTTTAGCAACACCACTCTCTGGAATGATTGCTTGGTTTTTGGTTGGCATTTCGGGTCTGTTCTTACCAGAAAGAATTACTGTTTGGGCATTGTTTATTGCCACAGGAAGTATTGTGTATTTAGCACTTTTTGTATCAAAATTTACAGGAGAAAACTTTTTAGATAAAACAAAATCTAAAAATGTATTTGACGGTTTGTTTTTATATACAGTAGCCCAAGCTGTGTTAGTCTATGCCATTGCAATACCCTTTTTCTTATTAGATTATACCTCATTACCACTAACTGTTGGTATTTTAACAGGAACTATGTGGTTACCATTTTCATGGATTATTAAGCATTGGGTTGGAATTTTTCATGCATTATCAAGAACAGTTTTAATTGTGCTGTTTTGGTATCTATTTCCAGAGCAAAGATTTGTGGTAATTCCTTTTACCGTTGTAATCATTTATATTATTACCATGTTTATTTTAAATAGAAGGACTAATAAAACCAAATCATGAAGTGTGGAATAGTTACAGGAAGTAGTAGAGGTATTGGTTTGGCAACGGTTGACTTGTTAACAAGCAATTCAGATACTAAAGTTATTGGTAGTTCTACTTCTGGGAATCATACACTAAACCTACCAAATTTTCAATGCAAAAAACTAGACTTATCTGATAGTAATTCAATTGCTGAGTTTGTAAAAAATTTAGGCGACATAAAAATAGATTTTTTAGTGAATAATGCTGGAATTTTAATAGAAGATTGGGAAACTTCTAAAATAGATTTTCATCAATTAAAAAAAACATTCGAAGTTAATTTATTTGGAACTATTGAGCTTACGGAAAAACTTTTACCATTATTAAATAATGGAGCACATATAATAAACATTACTTCGGATTGGGGTTCGTTTAGTGAAAAAAACTTTGATGCTTTTCAACCACATTATAAAATGTCTAAAGCAGCATTAAATATGTACACTAAATTATTAGCAAAAAGATTAGAAAGCAAAGGTATAACAGTTTCATCACTGGATCCAGGATGGACACAAACAGATATGGGAGGTCAGGAAGCATCTCGCAAGCCTGAACAAGTTGCTAATGATATTTTAAACTTGTTAACTAGTGAAGTTAAGAGTGGGCAATTTTGGCATCAAGGAGAGATTAGGGCTTGGTAGCATTAAGCTAAAATAAATGGGTTAGCATTTGTTAACACTAATTAACGCTAAAGTTATAAAAGGTACACATATTTGTAACATCAAATTATAAAGAATGAGTATTATGAACATACGATTGCAATTAACCGCTTCAAAAATTAAATATAACAAACACCTATTTTTGAGTTTTTTGATAGCTATTTTAAGTGTTGCCTGCCAATCGGATAAAGCAGCCACAGCTCAATCTGGTTTGTTGAGCATTATAGGTAATTATTTAAAACAAAGTGAAGCCAATGGATTTTCAGGAGCTATTCTAGTTGTTAAAAACGATTCTATTATAATAAATAAAGGTTATGGGCTATCCAATAAAGAAAATAACGTATCTAATAGTCCTAATACGGTTTATGATATTTGTTCTGTTACAAAACAGTTTACAGCTGCTGCCATTTTAAAATTAGTTGAAAGGAATAAATTGGAATTAGAGGATCCCATCAGTAATTTCTTTGACAGCTTGCCAAGTGATAAAGAAAACATCACCATACATCAGTTGTTAACGCATACTTCTGGTTTTGACCATGGTAGTTCTGATGATTTCGATCTTACTCCAAAAAGCATTTATTTTTCTAATCTATTTCAATCAAAGTTATTATTTACTCCAGGATCACAATATGAATATTCTAATGCTGGCTATAGTATTTTAGGAAGAATTATTGAACTTATTTCTGGTCAAGATTATGAAACGTTTTTGAATAAAAATCTATTCCAGCCAGCAGGAATGAAACACACAGGTTATTTGTTGCCAGATTGGGGTAATACAAATATAGCCAATGAATATTTACTTAATGTTTCTAATCAGAGTTCACATATTGCAAAATATAAAGAGGATGGGAAAATAGCAAGAACTTTGCTAGCGAATGGAGGTGTACATTCTACAAATAATGATATGTACAAGTGGTATCAAGCGTTGAAGTCAAATAAAATTTTATCTTGGGAATCATTAGAAAAACTAACAAAACCTTATGTAGCTGAATATGAGGGCGAGTCAAGTCATTATGCTTATGGTTGGGCTATTTTTACATCCAAAAGAGGTACTAAAGTAATTACACATAATGGGTTTAACGGTATTTCTTATTATGAGTTTGTATGGTTTCCAGAAGAAAATTCCCTTATATTATTAGCATCTAATGCTTTTATACGTCCAATAGGAAGAATGACTCTGGAAATTGAAAACTTATTATTTGATAAAACATATGTACCAAAAAAGTTTCCAAAGGATATGGTAAGTGAACTTTACAAGTTTACTGAAGCATACAAGAGTGGTATTAACAATTTAGGAGAACAATTAAGTTTAAAATTTGAAGATGCAATTGATTCACCAAGACATTTAAATCGTTTAGGAGGTATCTATAACAGAAAAGATCAAATGGAAAAAGCGATTACTATCTATCAGCTTAATACACAGTTATTTCCTGAGGATGGTAACAGTTGGGATTCCCTTGGAGATGCCTATTACAAATTAAATAAAAAAAATAATGCTATTGATGCTTATACAAAAGCATTAGAATTGAAGCCAGAAAAAGATAATTGCTTTTGGTGTGAAAACTCTTTAGAAAAACTTTCATTATTAACTAAAGTCAATGAATAAGGTTTAATCTAATACTACTTTTGCTCTATATAAATATTAAAAAATTATGTATATAAAAAAAGTAATATTAGTAATGTTAGTAGTTATTTCAATAACATCTTGTTCTGTGCAACAATTTGGAGTAAATACAGCTACACAACCCTTTGAAAATGGAGGAAAAGTGTTTGGAGAAATAACTAAGGAATTAACATTTAAAAAAACAAGTGATTTACATGTACTTGGTATCAATGTAAAAGAAAGCAATGTGGAAGCACTTGTTGAAGAATTAGATGCTGAAAAGTATACTATCGAAACAAAATCTAGTTTATGGCTTCGAATCCTTTCAATAGGAATCGTTGATCTTAAAACAGTTAAAGTAATTAAAAGAGAAAAATAATACTCTTAGGCTAATAGCAATTAATTGAGATGCTTTGGAATTTATTTTCAGAGCATTCTTCTTATGGTTTTTAATTAAAAAAATTATTTTTTAGATAATCGTTTTCTTATTCTGCTTAAAGACTCAGGTTTTACACCTAAATAACTAGCTAAATGATATTGTGGTATCCGTTGTAATAAATCAGGTCTAGTTTTTAATAAGTTTTTATATCTTTTTTCAGGACTTGAAATCATAAATTTGGATAAAGCTTCTTGTTGTTCACCAAAATCATTTTCCATAGTCATTCTACAAAGTTTCTCATATTTTGGCACACGTTTAAATAATTCTTGCTCTTTTTCAAAATTTAAAACAGCTAATTTTGAATCTTCTACACATTCAAAATAATGATTTGTAGGTGTTTTGTTTTGATAGCTTTGTAATGAAGCTACAGATTCGTCTTCAACATAAAACTCAGTGGTTCGTTCTTCACCATCAATAATATAATATTTTCTTACACAGCCTTTTATAACAAAATAAGAGTCTTTTGAAATTTGTCCTTCATGTAAAAGAACTGTTCCTTTTTTAAATTTTTTAATAGGAATACATTCCATAAAGGCTTTACTCTCTTCTTCGGTTAAAGTGAGAAATCTTGAGATAAGCTTTACAATATCATTTTTCACGTTTATTAAACATTAAATTACTTTTTAGCTAAAATAAAAAAAAGTTTGAGTTATTACCCAAACTTTAAAATAAACATAAATTGTTATTTAAAAAAAGTCAAATAATTGTTCCATTGATTTTCTAACTTTTGGAAGGCTATTGGTATAATCATCTTTATGTCTATAACCTACAGGAGCAATAACAGAAGCATTTAATCCTTTTTTATTTAACCCAAGAACTTGATTGTACCCTTCAGATTCAAAACCTTCCATTGGGCAAGCATCTATTTTTAATTCGGCACAAGCGTTTAGTAAGTTTCCAAGAGCGAGATAAGTTTGAGACTTTAACCAACTTGTTTTTTCTTCTTGAGGTTTTTCAGCTAGTTTAGATTTTATAAAATCACCATAGTCATTCAATTGCTCAATATCAAGGTTGCGAGTTTCTGCTGTTTGTTTAATAAAATCATCTATAGCTTCTGGTGAAGCATCTATATAATTACAAAATACAAATAAGTGAGAGGCATCGGTAATCTGACTTTGATTCCAAGATAAAGGTTTTAATTGTTCTTTAATTTTGGTGTTTTTAATTATTAATACTTTATATAATTGCAATCCATAAGATGAAGTTGACAATTGTATAGCTTTCTTAAGTTTTTGGATATCATTATCTGATACTTTTTTTGAAGTGTCAAATTTTTTGGTGGCGTAACGCCAATTTAAATTTTTAATAAGTTCCATTTTGTTTATATTTTTAATTTATATTAGTTTTGTTAATCCCATTTGTGATTGGTTGAAATAGCATACTTCCCTGCTCCAGTAAAAAATAAAGAGATTCCAAACATCAGGTAAATAAAAATTAAACCAATTGCCCAACCACCAAATTCATTTAGCTTTAGTAAGTTTGGAAGCTGTACCATTAGAATAGCCGCAAAGGAATTTATAGCAAAGACAATGCCTGCTAATTTTGTTCTAAATCCAATAATAATAAATACAGGTGCTAAGATTTCTCCAATAAAAATACTATATCCAAAAAAAGATGGCAGCCCATATTCAGTAAAAATACTCTTGATAAAATCAATACCATGTATTGATTTGGTAATTCCGTATATTAACATCGTAAATGCAATGCTTGTTCTTAAAATAAGTAGTCCTATGTGTTGTTTTTTGTTCATAATATGTTTTATTTAAAAGTTATATTTTATAAATGTTCCAAAGTTTTCTAGTGTTTTTTCTGCTTTTGTAAATTGGTCTAGATTGACAGCTAGTCCTATTATAAATTTATCTTTTTTCATTCCAATACGTAGTTGTTCAATGCCTCTATCAAGAACTTTTAAATTAGTATTAACCACAACGAAGAGATTTATATAACCTTGAATAGATTTGCTTAATTTAGGAGTATAGTTAAGACTTAAATTTTGCTCGAGTGTAAATCCTTTTTGATAAGTGCTACCAACAGTATAGCTCAATTTAAAATTTGAAATTGTGTACTGGTATTGTGAAGTTAGGGTTGCAAATACACCTGGGTTTTTAATGCCAAAAGCAACGTTAAATTTAAAGTGATTATTCAATTTATAAGATAACATGTTTCTAATGAAAAAAATATTGCTTTTGTCATCACTATATTCTGTATCAAACAAGGATATATTATTAATTGACCAGACGTCATTAAAACTATACTTTATAATATGCTGATAAGCAGTAGAGCGATTTCCTATTAAAATTTCTTGAGAAAAACTAGAACGCTGTGCGTTTGAAACTAGTGTTCCAAACATGATGTATACCAATAAGTTTATGAATCGTAACATTGTCCCATTTATTATTGTATGGGTCAAAATTAGGGAGTGATGAAAAGAAAAAACTTAAAGTATCTTAAGAATTGGAATTAAGATTTTTTTTTCGTAAATAACTTAAAAATTCAGGCGTTACACCTAGGTAAGAAGCAATAATGTATTGTGGTACACGTTGTTCAATATTTCGAAACGATTTCCTAAAATTATCATAGCGTTCATATGCATCATCACTCATACTCTCAATAATACGTTCTTGGACAGCCACATAAGCATTTTGGATTTTTATTCTAAAGAAATTAGAGATTTCGGGTACTTCAATATAAAGTTTTTCTAAATCAAGTCTTGGTAGTTGTATGAGTAATGTTTTTTCTAATGCTTGTACATGCATTCTTGATTTTATCTGACTTAGATAACTATACAAATCATTAATCCACCATTCTTCAATTCCTAATTGCAATGTGTGTTCTTGTGCATTTTCATCTAAATAATAGCTTCTCATACAACCCTGAACTATAAAATTCATGGTGTTAGCTGTCGTACCAGGTTCAATCAAAAACTCTTTTTTATTTAACTTTTTAAATTTTATAATTGAAGTTAATTTTTTTATACCTGTTTCATCAAGAGAAACATCTTGCTTAAAATGCTTAATTAATAGCTGAATATGTTGTTTGGTATCCATTTAATAAAAAATTAAACTAAGTTCTTTTCAATGGATATTTTATCATTTGAAAACTCTAAATTAAATAAAATATCGTTATTATCAATTAAAAAATCTCTATAGAGAAAATCACAACACAATTTTCTTAATAGAATTTTTGATAACCTCTTATTATTGATATTTGTATAATTATTGAAAAAAAAGTGTAATTTTAGTAGCAAGTCATTATTAATTAATCAATTATAAAAATTATGGAAACACAAATTGAGAAAATGAAAAATGAAGTTAAACAAAACTTAAAGAATTGGTGGATAAACTTGCTGATAGGATTATTACTTGTAGTAACTGGTATTTGGACATTTACATCACCTCTTGAATCCTATTTGGCGTTAGCCATTTTATTTAGTATCGCATTTTTGATAACGGGAATTTTAGAATTTTATTTTGCTTTTTCTAATAGAGAATCAATGGATAACTGGGGGTGGCATCTAGCTTTTGGGCTTATGACGGCTCTAGCAGGTGTTTTAATGATTTTTAATCCTGAAATTTCAATGATTACACTCCCTTTTTATGTTGGTTTTATAGTGCTTTTTCGTTCAACTATGGCTATTGGTTGGGCTACAGATTTAAAAAGACGAGGCTTGTTAGATTGGGGAAACCTAATGGTAATGGGAGTTTTAGGTGTGTTATTTTCATTTGTTTTAATATGGAATCCAGCTTTTGCCGGTATGACTATAGTTTTCTGGACAGGTTTTACATTTCTTACTTCAGGTATTATCAGCTTAGTATTAGCATTTAAATTAAGAAAGGCATACAAAATTATTAAAAACAATAATTGATGAGGTAAATAAATTAAAAAGTTATTAAATTTTAATAGCATTTATAGAAATTTCTGTGTTATGATGACTACTGCATTTTTGGTACTATATATAATCCTACTTATTACCATAAGTATAATTATCATAAATACTTCTACACCTTCAAAAGCTTTGGCTTATCTTTTTTTAATTATTACATTTCCAATTGTAGGTATCATATTTTACTTTTCTGTTGGAGTAAACCATAGGGTTAATAAACTTTACAATAAGAAATTGGAAATTGATAAAAAAGCTTTTCCAGCACTTAAAGATAAGTTAAACAAATACATAGAAAATACACTATTATCTTTTAAAGATAGTTTGAAACATTTTTATAATATTGCTAAATTTATTCATAATGAAAACTTACTGACTTCAAATAATTCAATTGACTTACTTATTAATGGAGAAAAAAAATTTCCAAAAGTAATAGATGCTTTACTAAATGCTAAACATCATATACATATCTATTATTATATCTACGAAAATGATACTATAGGTAATCAAGTAGGAGATATTTTAAAAGAAAAAGCAAGACAAGGAATTAGGGTTCGTTTTATTTATGATGATTTTGGTAGCCAAAAGATTAGAGCTGCTTTTCTAGAATCTTTAAAGCAGGCAGGCGTAGAAGCATTTCCATTTTATAAAATTCGTTGGTTACTTTTTGCTAACAGGATTAATTATAGAAACCACAGGAAAATTATTGTTATAGATGGTAAAATTGGATTTGTTGGAGGTATAAATGTATCTGATAAATATATTAATCCAAATAAAAAAGTATTTTGGAGAGATACTCATTTAAAAATTGAAGGCCCAGCAGTTTTATATCTTCAAAAGGTGTTTTTAGAAGATTGGAATTTTTGTACCAGACAAAAGCTTGGTATAACTGATAAATTATTTCCCATAAAGTCAAAAAATATTTTTAAAAGCACTAACCAGTTAGTTCAAATAATCTCCAGTGGACCAGATTCGAATTACCCCAATATAAAATATGCGATGATTCAAGCTATTATGCTTGCTAAAAAAGAAATTCTTATAACAACACCTTACTTTGTTCCAGATGTTTCATTTATAGATGCATTAAAGATTGCTCGACTAAGCAATATTGATATTAAAATAATAGTTCCTGATGTTTCTGATTCTTTTATTGTTAATGCAACGTCAAAATCCTATTATCAAGAACTTTTGGAGATTGGCGTAGAGATCTATAAATATAATAAAGGATTTGTTCATGCTAAAACTATGATTTTTGATAATTTTTTATCTACTGTGGGTACTACTAATCTAGATCAACGTAGTTTTGATTTAAATTTTGAAATTAACGCTTTTATCTATGATACATCATTTTCGGAGACCTTAAGAGTAGTATTTTTTGAAGATATAAGAAACTCTACGAAGCTTGACTTATTGTCTTGGAAGAATAGAAATTATTTTATAAGATTTTTTGAAAAAATTGCTAGATTATTATCTCCATTAATGTAGGCTTAATAAATACTTTATTTTAACTACTTTTAATTAAACTGTATAGTACTCTCTTTCAAAATTTCGAAGATTTTAGAGTTTAAGAACCCAAATGCAAGTGAAATACGAAGAAAGGAAATGACAACTATTGGTAGATCAAAATTTATCCTATTTGGAGCATTGTGTTTTTATAGTCGCTTTGTTGTTAAGTGTAGTATCAGTTTTTTACACATTTATGAAATGGTGTAATGAATAAATTTTCTATTGATTTTTTTCTGTAATAATAGGTAGAAGTGATTTATAAAGGCTTCTTCTCTTTTTAATATTACAATCAATAAAGCATTTAAACTCTAACAGTCTCATTTTTATTCAAAGATAGACTTCATTCCTAGCTAATAGCTGTTTTACTATGGTTTAATCGGGTTTAACTTGCTGTTTTTTTAAAGAATTTACAATGTTTTTAGATTTTTTATTTAATTCAATTCCCAAGTGATTGGAAGAATAAAATAAACAATTAGCGTTAATAGAATGATTAAAATAATATTCATCCAACCCCCTTTCTTAACCATATCTTCAATTTTAAGGTATCCTGAACCAAAAACTA
>Ga0193951_1000351_pt1 | contig 21532 bp, 23 predicted proteins | sample BB_2_MG_FD_140370 | JGI IMG/M metagenome (GOLD analysis project Ga0193951, IMG submission 140370) | Microbial mat bacterial communities from the Broadkill River, Lewes, Delaware, United States - BB_2_MG | ecosystem: Environmental > Aquatic > Freshwater > River > Microbial mats | place: USA...
CTTTATGATATTGTAAAATGCCTTATTTAATTATTTCACCTTTACTATTTGTGAAATCAAATCTTAAATATTGGTAAGCATCTCGCGGTAAAATTTTAATCCACTTTTTATATTTTGTAAACCATCTTTGCTGTATCGATGGTAATCCTTTTTTCAAATAAGCTGCAATAAAAGGGTGTACATTTAATACAATCTTTTTGTGTTCTTTTAGATTTATTAGCTTATCTAGTTCAGCTTGAATTGTATCTAATAATACAATTGGAGCTTCAACTTCTCCTGAACCACTAGGGTTTGGTTCTTGAGTTTTTATAACCAATTCAGGTCGTACCCTTTGTCTAGTAATTTGAACCAGTCCAAATTTACTCGGAGGCAGAATTTTATGTTTGGTTCTGTCAAATGCCATTTCTGATTTCATATGATCAAATAACTTTTGTCTATGTTCAGCAGTATGCATATCAATAAAATCAACAACAATAATTCCTCCCATATCTCTTAATTGTAATTGTCTTGCAACTTCTGTAGCTGCAATTAAATTTACTTCAAGTGCAGTATCTGCTTGAGATGTAGCTTTATTTGAGCGATTTCCGCTATTTACATCAATCACATGAAGTGCTTCAGTATGTTCAATTACTAAGTAAGCTCCTTTACTCATGGAAACTGTTTTACCAAAAGATGTTTTAATTTGGCGTTCAATTCCATATTTTTCAAAAATAGGAACTTTGGAGTTGTATAAATTTACAATAGATTCTTTTTTAGGATCTATTTCTTGTAAATATTCTTTAATTTCTAAGAATAAAACATCATCATTAGTTACAATATTTGTAAATGAATCATTAAACAAATCTCTTAAAATAGAAGAGGCTCTGTTTAATTCACTTAATACTTTTATTGGAGTTTGCTGTGCTTTAGAGGATTTTACCTTTTTACACATTCCTACCCAGCGGTCTAATGAATTTTGTATGTCTTTATCAAGTTCTGCAACTTTTTTATTTTCCGCTACGGTTCTTATAATAACACCAAAACCTTTAGGCTTAATGCTTTTAACCAATCTTTTTAATCGTTCCTTTTCTTGTAAGTCAGTTATTTTTTGTGAGACTGATACTCTTTCAGAAAATGGAACTAGAACCATATATCTACCAGCAATAGATATTTCAGAGCTCATACGAGGCCCTTTGGTTGAAATAGGTTCCTTTACAATTTGAACTAATGAATTTTGACCTGTTTTTAAAACGTCAACTATACTTCCATTTTTGTCAATGTCTTTTTCAAGTTGAAAATTTTTTAAAGTGTAATCTTTAATTTTACCTGTGCTAATACCTTTTATAAACTTGTTTAATGATAGCAATTGTGCCCCTAAATCATGATAATGTAAAAAACCGTCTTTTTCGTAACCTACGTTAACAAATGACGCATTTAAACCAGATAATACTTTACCTATTCTGGCTAAAAAAATATCTCCAACGGAGAATTTATTATCGTTTGTTTCTTTATTAAGGGCTATTAATTTACCATCTTTTAATAAGGCAAAATCAATATCAGAGGAGTTTGATCTAATAATTAATTCCGTTTTCACTCTGATTTGTTTTTGTGCTCAAGTAATACAAATTATAATACTTGAACTATTTATAATTAGTTTTACAGGATTTATACCCGACAATATTTGCGGTATTTTGCAAATATTTATTTCAATGAACTTTATTATTTAAAGAAAAAGTAAGCTTAGCTTACTTTTTCTTTTTGTGTCTATTTGCTCTTGCTCTTTTTTTACGTTTATGAGTAGAGATTTTAGCTCTTTTTCTTTTTTTACCACTTGGCATAATGAAATGATGTTTTTGTTAATAAATATTTTGTTACTAGCTTACACTAACTTTGCTTTTTACACCTTCTACAAATACTTTTGCAGGTTTAAATGAAGGTATATTATGCGCAGGAATTTTAATTGTAGTATTTTTTGAAATGTTTCTTCCAGTTTTTTCTGCTCTTGTTTTAATTATAAAACTACCAAAACCTCTTAAGTAAACATTATCACCCTTTTCTAAAGATACTTTTACCTCGTCCATAAACGCTTCAACTGTTGCTAATACATCAGCTTTCTCAATTCCAGACTTGTCTGAAATACTTGATACGATCTCTGCTTTCGTCATTTTTATTATTGTATTATATGTTATTATAAATTTAAGATGGCAAATATATGATATATTAATCGATTTCAAAAAGTTAATTGACTAAAATTTAATCAATTAAAACTTGTATTATTGCATTTTACAGAAAAAACAATGAATATATCTAATCATTTAGTATTGTGGTACTTATCTAACAAAAGAAGCATGCCTTGGAGGTCTACAGTAAATCCATATTATATTTGGCTGTCAGAAATAATATTACAGCAAACAAGAGTTGATCAAGGAATGGCTTATTATTTGAAATTTGTTGACAGTTTTCCTACTATAAATGAGTTAGCCATGGCCTCTGAAGAAAAGGTGTTAAAACTATGGCAAGGATTAGGTTATTACTCAAGAGCTAGAAATTTACATTTCTCAGCAAAATATGTGGTAAATGAACTTAATGGAGTGTTCCCAAGTACTTATAATGAGTTGCTTAAGTTAAAAGGAGTTGGTGATTATACGGCATCGGCAATAGCTTCTATATGTTTTAATGAATCCACTGCTGTTGTCGATGGTAACGTATATAGAGTGTTAGCCCGATATTTTGGAATTCATACACCTATTAATTCAACCAAAGGAATTAAAGAGTTTAAATTACTTGCTCAAAATTTACTTAATAAGGATGAACCAGGAACCCATAATCAAGCTATTATGGAATTTGGAGCGCAAATGTGTAAACCGCAAAATCCAGATTGTAATAGTTGTCCGTTAAATGAGGGGTGTTTAGCGCTTGCTAAGGATCTTATTAAGGAGTTACCAGTAAAGGAGAAAAAGATTAAAATTAAAAAGAGGTATTTTAATTATTTGGTTATTCAGACCGAAGATAATAAAACAAGCCTTGTAAAAAGAGAAAGGGGCATATGGCTAAATCTTTATGAATTTCCTCTTATTGAAACTTTAAGTGAAATAAATGAAGCTCAATTATTAAAGCATGAATTATTTAACCAATTATTTAATAACATGTCCGCAAATGTTAAGCTTTTTAATAATGAAGTAATTGTTCACAAACTTTCACATCAACATATTTATACTAGATTTTGGATAGTTGAATCAGATACTTCACCTAATTTTAACTTATCATGGGATGAAATTAATGAGTATCCTGTTTCTACCTTAATTGATAATTTTTTAAAGCAATATAAAAAGAGCTAAATTTTTAGTACTTTTGATTCATAAATGATATGAAATTATGGCTGGTACAATTAATAAAGTAATATTAATAGGGCATTTAGGTGATGAAGTAAAAATGCATTATTTTGAAGGAGGAAATTCAATTGGACGTTTTCCATTAGCAACGAATGAAAGTTATACCAATAAGCAAACTGGAGAAAAAGTTACTACAACCGAGTGGCATAACATTGTAGTAAGAAATAAACTTGCTGAAATTTGTGAAAAATACTTAAACAAAGGAGATAAAGTTTATTGCGAAGGGCGAATAAAAACTCGCCAGTGGGAAGGTGAAGATGGAACTAAAAGATATACTACTGAAATTCATGCAGTAGATATGACATTTCTATCTACTAAAAGTGATTTGAACAGCCCATCTCAACAAGCGCCTAAGAAAAATACTGAGCCAACCTCTCAAGAGCAATCTATTAATGATGCTCCAGATGATGATTTGCCATTTTAAGTTTAATTAAATTGAATAAATTTGGACCCTGAACCCACGTTTCTACTAATTACATTTATACAAGATATTAATTATTGGTTATTGCTAAGTGTAGCAATACTATTTATTTTACTAATAGCTTCCGCCTTAATTTCAGGAGCAGAAGTTGCATTTTTCTCTTTGAGTCGGGGTGATATAGATAAAGCTGCTGAGTCGAAAGTGAGTGTGCAGCGAATGGTAGTTTCCTTGTTAGAAAATCCTCAAAAATTACTAGCAACTATATTAATATCTAATAATTTCATTAATATTTTAATCGTATTAATGTTTGCATATATAGGAGATGAGATATTTAGTGAGCTTTCTTCTAATTTATTAAAATTTGTAATTGAAGTTGTTTTAGTTACTTTTTTAATATTGTTGTTTGGCGAAGTTTTACCTAAAGTTTACGCTAGCAGAAATTCATTAAAATTTGCATCTTTTATGGCGTTTCCCTTAAAAGTGCTTAATTCTTTACTTACAGTTGTTAGTACTCCTTTAATGAGATTAACTAATATTGTTGAAAATAAATTAGGAAAAAAACAATCTAATTTATCGGTTGAAAAACTTTCACAAGCGTTGGAGTTAACTTCAGATGAAGCTACAACAAAAGATGAACAAAAAATTTTAGAAGGAATTGTTAATTTTGGGAATACAGAAACCAGCCAGATCATGATTCCTAGGATTGATATTTTTGCTCTGTCTTCAACTGAAATCTATGAAGAAGTAATTTCTAAAATTGTAAAAAAAGGATATTCAAGAAATCCAGTATACAAAGACAATGTTGATGAGATTATAGGTGTTTTATATGCGAAGGATTTGCTGCCTCATTTAAATAAAAAAGAATTCAATTGGCAAAAACTAATAAGAGAACCATATTTTGTGCCTGAGAATAAGAAATTGGATGATTTGTTAAAAGAATTTCAGGAAAAGAAAAATCATTTGGCAATAGTTGTTGATGAATATGGTGGTACAAGTGGAATAATTACCTTGGAAGATGTTATTGAAGAAATTGTTGGTGATATAAGTGATGAGTTTGATGAAGATGATTTGCCGTATCTAAAACTTGATGCTAATAATTTTATATTTGAAGGTAAAACCAATTTAAAAGATTTTTATAAAATTCTAGAAATTGAAAACTCAGAGGAATTTGATGCAAATAAAGGAGAGTCAGAAACCATTGCTGGTTTTGTGTTGGAGGTATGCGGTAAATTCCCTCGTAAAAATGAAGTAATAAAATTTCTAAATTACTCGTTTAGAATTGAGTCAATGGATAAAAAACGAATTATTAAAGTAAAAATAACCATTCACCGAAACAATTAGTATTTAAAATGAGAAGTATTAGTGTTGTATTGTTAATTGCAATTTTGCTTATTTCTTGTGGTGAAGAAACCTTACCTAAGCCTAAGCCATATTTAAAGCTGAATTATCCAGAGAGTAGGTATCTAAAATTAAATTCTGGTTGCCCGTTTGATTTTGAATTTTCAAATCAGGCTATTATTGATGTGAAAAATAATTGCTGGATGACTATGAGATATCCTAAATTAAAAGCAACCGTTCACCTAACTTACAGGAAAGTTGATAATAATTTGAATGAAATTTTAAAGGAGGTTGAGAGACTTACCTATGAACATACCGTAAAGGCAGATGCTATACCAAATGCGTTGCCTTATGAAAACTTCAGTAAAAAAGTGTTTGGAAGATTGTATAAAGTTGAAGGGAATGTAGCATCTAATATACAATTTAGAGCAACTGATAGCGTAAAACATGTGTTAGCAGGTTCCTTGTATTTTTATGCAAAACCAAATTATGACTCCATTGCTCCTGCAATAAAATATCTTGAAAAAGATATCATGCATTTAATTGAAACTTTAGAATGGAAATAAATGAAACAGAATTATAAATATACCAAACTAATAAGAAATTGGCTTCTTGTTGGTTTAATTATGTTAATTGGTCAGGTTATTTTAGGAGGAATCACACGTTTGACTGGTTCAGGGCTTTCAATTACGCGTTGGGATGTTATTACAGGAGTTATACCGCCTTTAAATGCTGAAGAATGGCTACAATCTTTTGAGCTTTATAAACAAACACCACAGTTTCATAAGATCAATTCAAGTTTTACAATTCAAGATTTTAAATTTATTTATTTCTGGGAGTATTTTCACCGACTTTGGGTAAGATCTTTAGGATTTATTTTTTTGATCCCATTTATTATATTTTTGATTAAAAAGAAAATCGATTTTTACTTGGTAAAAAGATTAGCATTGGTTGTTGTTTTAACCATACTTACGGCGTCTGCTGGGTGGATTATGGTGAAAAGTGGATTGGTGAATCGCCCTTGGGTAAATGCCTATAAATTAACCATACATTTTATGTTGGCAATACTTGTTATTGTAGCCATGGTTAAAACTGTTGCAGATGTTTATTTATATGGAGTTCCTAGATTTAATAAAGGGAAATCAATGGTTTTCTTTGTTATAGTAGTTGCTTTCTTACAAATGATTTTTGCTGGTCTTATTGCCGGAATGAGAGCAGGTTTATATTACCCTTCATGGCCAGATATGAATGGAGAATTTATTCCTGATGTATTAAAGCATACAAAAAATTGGAATTGGGGTAATATGATTAATTATGATAGTTATTTATTTGCTCCTGCATTGATCCAATTTACGCATAGAACATTGGCTTATCTTTTGCTTGGGTTGACTTTAGTTTTATTTTATAAGTTAAAAGATAAATTAAATTCACTTTCTAAAAAATGGTTGAATTTAACCGTTATTTTAGTTTTTGTACAGATAGTTTTAGGAGTTCTAACGGTTTTAAATGTGCAAGGTAAAATACCATTGTTTTTAGGTGTGAGTCATCAATTAGTTGGGTTATTATATTTTATGGGTCTACTTTTTTTGTATTATTCTATTCGGAAAATTAAAACATAAAAAAACTCCAACTTTCGTTGGAGTTTTAATTCTTACTAAAAGTAAATTATTGCTTAACAGCCTTTTTAACAGCTTCAATACCACCTTCAACTTCTTTTTTCACTTCTTCAGCTCCTTCTTTAACTTCCTTAACAGTTTCTTTAACTTCAGTTTTTAAACTGTCAACTGTTTTTTCTACACCTTCTTTTACTTCTAGCGCTTCTTCTTTCACTGCCTCTACAGCTTCGGTAGCGTCTTTAGTTGCATCTTTTACAGTTTCTTTTGCAGCTTCAACTTCAGTTGTCACAGCATCTTTAACATCTTTTTTGTCAGTTTCTTTACAAGACATAGCAATAACACTTATCAAAGCAATTGCAATTAAAAATTTAATTTGTTTCATTTTTAGATTGATTTTTATTGTTTAACAAATTAACAAAATTTTAACAACTTTATTGCATGTTTCTCTAAGTAATTATTTCAGTGTTATTTCTTCAATTAATTTAGAATTTGTAACGGAATATATTTCTCCACCTGCAATTCCTGAAATTTTACTAATAATATCGTCCTTACTAAGCTTATTTGAGTCGAAAGTAAATTGGCCTTTTTTAGATTCAAAAGTCACTTTGGAGTAGGTGATTCCTGGTAGCTTTGAAAGTTTAGATTGAATAGTTCTAGCGCAACCAATCTCACAGGTCATACCTTCTATGTCGACTTCTATATTTTTGTAATTAGCAGCGATTTCTTCTTTTTTACCTGTCTTTTTTTCAACTGGGACATCTTTTTTTGCAGAATTACAGGAAAAAATAAAAGAAAATAATAGAAGAATTATTATTGATTTTTTCATAAGTAGTTTTAAATTAAAGTTTTATGCGAATTTATAAACTAATACCTGCAATTCCGAATATTTAATCGAATTTTGTGAATTATTTTTTAAGATGAAAAACAATCAATTACGCTGGTTATACTTAATTACTCTTGCCTTAATTTGGGGAAGTTCATTCATATTAATGAAAAAGGCTTTAGAAGGGTTAACGCCTATTCAGGTTGGCGCCTTAAGAACTTTAATAACGGCACTGTTTCTTCTTTTAATAGGTTTTAAAAAGATTTTTAAAATTGAAAAAAGGCATTGGTATTATTTAACTCTAAATGGTTTTGTAGGAACTTTTTTCCCTGCTTTTTTGTTTGCTTATGCCATAGAACGAATAGATAGTTCAATAGCCTCCATATTAAATTCATTAACCCCATTAAATACCTTGATATTTGGTGCATTGGTATTTGGTATTGGATTTCGTAAAAAACAGTTAATAGGAGTTTTAATTGGTTTGGTGGGGACTCTAATATTAATATTAAAAGGTGCCGAAGTAAATCCTAATCAGAATTATTTTTATGCTGGCTTTATTTTAATTGCTTCAATTGGGTATGCGTTAAACGTGAATATTTTAAAAAAGTATCTACATGATTTGGATGCGTTGAGTATTACAGTAGCTAATTTTACTCTTTTAATAATTCCGACATTAGTTGTGCTATGGTTTACCGACTTTTTTACCACCTTTGAAATTACAAAATCGAGTACCACTGCAATTGGTTATATTACAATTTTAGCAGTTTTTGGAACTGGTTTGGCAAAAATTATGTTTAACCGATTAATTCAAATATCCACGCCTATCTTTTCTTCTTCTGTAACTTATTTAATTCCTATTGTTGCTATTACTTGGGGCGTTTTAGATGGAGAAAGAATATCATTTCTGCAAATAGTAGCTGGGTTTATTATTATGTTTGGAGTGTATTTGGTAAATAGGTCAAAATAAAAACGACCCAATTTCTTGAGTCGTTCTTTGTTTATTAATAGTATTTAGAATGTTCTATTTAAAATGTTCTATTTAAAATCAACATCAGATACTCCTTCATTTACCTTTGCGTCAATCAATGTAAATTCAACTTTTTGTGGTCCTAAGCTACCTAATTTTTTACCAGGGAATTTTACACCGTTAAACTCTTTGTAGTCACTAAAAGTAGATTCACTATTTTGAGATTGTCCGTTCATAGAAACTATTTGAGCTTCCTTCACTTTTAATCCAGTAGCAACATCAAAATAGATTGAAGTTGAAACAACTTCACCTTTTGTTTCAATTACATAAGCATCTTTACCGTCTAAAATTTCAATTCCTGTAAGTTTAGAGTTTTCATTATTTAAAAGACCCATTTCCATAAATGTTCCAATGGCAAATTTCATTTCTCCTGCCATGTTTTCAGGTAATGGTTGTTTATTCATAAAAACACCAGTTTCATCCATAATGATTTTTTGAACTAAGTTTCCACCCATTCTAATTTCATTAGTGTACTGAGTTGCATTTCTTTTTTCAGTAGAAGAAATTGTGTTTCCCATAGCTTCGGCTTCATAAGTAACTAAAGTAGTTTCTAACGCTTTAATTTTGTCAGCTCCACCAATTGCGTTGAAATACGAGTCAACAACAGTTTGTTTAGTTACTCCTGCAGGAATTGGCTTAATCATTTCTGGCTTATCTGCTGGCTTTGCTTCTTTATCGAAGTAATTAATTTTATAAGGAAGTTTTTCTAAATTTGGTAAAACATCAATAGCTTTTCCAACAATAACAATTCTAGCTTGGTCTGCACTAAAATATTTTTGAGCTACACGTTGGATATCTTCAACAGTAACAGCATTAATTTTTTGTAAATACGTTTCGTAAAAATCTTTAGGAAGGTTTTTAGTAACAATATTTAAAGCATAACTAGCTACTGTAGATGGTCGTTCAATAGCCATTACAAAATTACCTACATATGCGGCTTTTGCATTTTTCAATTCTTCAGCAGTTACTTTAGTGTTTCTGAAGTTTTTAATTTCTTTTATGAATTCAACTACTGAGCTATCTGTTACAATATTTCTAACTGATGCTGATGATTTAAAAGTAGAAGATGTTCTTTCATTACTTCCAAAGTTTGAGTAAGCTCCATAAGTATATCCCTTGTCTTCACGTAGATTTAAAAATAATCTACCTTCACCACCACCACCAAAAATTTTGTTGGCTAGTTTTAAAGCAAAGTAATCAGGATTACGCATTTTTAAATCAATAGCATTCATTACAGCAATGTTAGATTGAACTGCATTTGGCATATTGATAAAGTTAATTTCAGTCTTAGCTACATTTTTAACAGCTGGAATTGTATAAGCTGGTAATGTTCCCTTTTCCCATTTTCCAAAGTTCTTTTTAACTAATTTTTTAACTTCTTTAAAGTTAACATCTCCTATAATTACAAGGTAACCGTTATTTGGAATAAAGTACTCAGAATAGAATTTTTTCACATCTTCTAACGTTACATTTTTAGCAGATTTTTCAGTTTCAAACTCTCCATAAGGGTGGTTTACACCGTAAACTAAAGCGCTCTGAGCTCTTCTTGCAATTTCGTCAACACTATTTTCTCCAGATTTTAACCCTTGAATTAATTGTGCTTGTTGCTTTTCGAACTCTTCTTGAGTAAATAAAGGATTTTTTACTGCATCAGCTATTAAACCTAATACTTCAGGGAAATACTTAGATAATGTGTTAACACCTGCACTCTGACTTCCAATATTAAATGAAGCTCCTAAAAAATCTAATTTTTCATTAAACTCATCTTTTGAAATAGAAGTAGTTCCATTCCCCATCATTCCACCAAAAATACTGCTTAATCCAGATTTTTCACCTTCAAAAATAAGGCCGTTTTCAAGTCTTAAAGAAGCTGATACTTTAGGTAATTTGTGGTTTTCAACAACCATTACTTTTAAACCGTTTTTAAGTTCAAAAGTTTGTGGTTTTCCTAAGTTTATTGTTGGAGCAGGCCCTGCTTTAGGCTGCTGTGTTCTATCAATTTGTGCTGTAACTCCTAAAGAAAGAAGAAACAATGCAATTACTGTAGTTAATTTTGTTTTCATTTGTTTTTTCATCTTTAAATTATTTACTCTCTTCTTTTAAGTAGTCCATTTCAACACGCTGATTCTTTTTCAAGTATTTGTTAGCAACGTTTTTAATGTCTTCTCTTGTAATTGATCTGTAAATATTAATTTCTTCGTTAATTAATTTAGTGTTTCCTTTTAACATATAGTTTCTCGCTAAGGTATTAGCAATATTTTCAACACCTGAATTAGAATTTACAAAGTTGTTTTCAAATTTATTTTGAAGTTTTTGATATTCTTTTTCAGAAATTAATTCTGTTTGAAGTTTTGTAATTTCAGCATCCATTTCAACAGCTAAATCATCTAAAGAAGTTTCGCCCATTGGTAAAGCACCCATAATATAAGTACCGTAATCTTCTTGAGAAGTATTAAAAGCTAATACTTGTAATGCTTTTTTGTTATCAACTAACTTTTTGTACATTCTTGAACTTTTTCCACTTGTTAAGATAGAAGATACCATATCTAAAGTATAAGAATCTTTGTCTTTGTTTGAAGGAGTTCTAAAAATAAATAATTTAATTGGAATTTGAATGTTAGAGTCGTATTCAGTAACCTTAACAGTTTCTGTGATATCATCTTCAACAATACTTACTCTTTCTACTTCTTTAGCAGCAGGAATATCTCCAAAGTAATCTAAGATCATTTTTTTTGTTTTAGCAACTTCAAAATCACCAGCAACAACTAATACGGCGTTATTTGGTCCGTAGTATTTTTTATGAAAAGCTAAAAACTCTTCTAATTTAGCCGCATTTAAATCTTCTAAACTTCCAATTACAGAATTTCCATAAGGATGTTTTTTGAAGATGTGAGGGTTGATACCAGTACGGTAAATGATTTTTCCATAGGGAGCATTATCAATTCTTGCTTTCTTTTCTTCTTTTACCACTTCATTTTGAGTATCAACACCATCTTGGTTGATAACAGGGTGAAGCATTCTTTCAGATTCTAACCATAAGCCTAATTCTAAATTATTAGAAGGGAAAGTTTCATAATAATAAGTTCTATCCTGAGTTGTGTTTGCGTTGTTTCTTCCACCATTAGCAGAAACTATCTTGAAAAAGTCACCTTTGTCAATATTTTTAGTTCCTTCAAATAAAAGGTGCTCAAAGAAATGGGCAAATCCTGTTCTTCCAACTTGTTCATCTTTAGCACCTACATGGTACATTACTGAAGTTGTTACAATTGGAGCAGAATTATCTTGATGTAATATTACGTGTAGACCATTGTCTAACTTATACTCTTCAAATTCTACTTTTTGGGCAAATAGACTAGCGCCTACAAGCAACGATAAAAAGCTTAAATAATAGATTTTTTTCATTGTAATTAATTTTGTTTAATAAATTATAGCGTACTAGACGCTGTTTCTAAATAAATGTTACAATTTTGAAATGAAAAAGTTGGTAATTGTTGATGTTTCTTTTCATAGCAAAAAAGATTCTCAAAATTATAGAACTTTTATGAGATTGCAATATCTATCGTAAAATATTAACTTGAAATTAAGAATTAGTATTATAAATGGTTTAAAATGAGTGTTTTCTTATGAAGAATTTTGTTTTGTGAAATAAGAAAAAAGCTATATATTTGCACCCGCCTTTGTAGAAAAAGGTAATTATAATATTAATAAAGCGAATATAAAACAAAGCTTATGTATGCAATTGTAGAGATAGCAGGGCAACAGTTTAAAGTAGCAAAAGACCAAAAAGTTTACGTACATCGTTTACAAGAAGAAGAAGGAGCAAAAGTTTCTTTTGACAAAGTTCTTCTTTTAGATAACGAAGGTGCAGTAACAGTTGGCGCCCCAGCTATAGAAGGAGCCGAAGTAACGGCCAAAATCTTAGGTCACCTTAAAGGTGATAAAGTTATCGTTTTCAAAAAGAAACGTAGAAAAGGATTCAGAAAAAAGAACGGACACCGTCAGTACTTAACTGAAATTCAAATTGAAGGAATTGCTGCAAGTGGAGCAAAGAAAAAAGTAGCTGCTAAAAAAGCACCTGCTAAAACGGAGGAGCCTAAAGCTGAAGTTGCAGAAGCATCTAAAGACTTAAGTTCTATGACTGTTGCTGAGTTAAAAGCTTTAGCAAAAGAACAAGGTATTTCAGGATACACTTCTTTAAAGAAAGCTGAATTAATTGAAGCGTTAACTAAATAAAAATTTCAATTTTAAAACCATAACATCATGGCACATAAAAAAGGAGTAGGTAGTTCGAAGAATGGTAGAGAATCAGAATCGAAACGACTAGGAGTAAAAATATTTGGTGGACAAGCTGCAATTGCAGGTAACATTATTATCCGTCAAAGAGGAACTACACATCACCCAGGTGAAAACGTGTATATGGGAAAGGATCACACTTTACATGCTAAAGTTGATGGTCTTGTAAAATTCCAAAAAAGAAAAGATAATAGATCATATGTTTCAATTGAGCCTTTCGAAGCTTAAGAAACCGATTTAATAATTTTTAAAACTCCCAAACTGTAAAGTTTGGGAGTTTTTTTATAGGCTTATTTTGTACCTTTGTTAGCTTATGAGTTTTATCTATAATATACTTGTTCTTGTTGCGGGTTTAGCACTGAGAATTATTGCTTTATTCAATAAAAAAATAAAACTTTTTGTTGATGGTCGAAAGGAAACTTTTTCAAAATTGGAAAATTCTATTTTAAAGAATGACAAAGTCATTTGGTTTCATTGTGCATCGTTAGGTGAATTTGAACAGGGAAGGCCAATTTTTGAAAAGTTAAAACAAAAACACCCTAATTATAAGTTTGTACTAACTTTTTTCTCCCCTTCTGGATATGAAGTTCGTAAGAACTATGATGTTGCTGATGTAGTTTGTTATTTGCCTTTAGATACGAAAAGTAATGCTAAAGAGTTTCTTGATATCGTACATCCAAAACTTGTTGTGTTTGTGAAATATGAGTTTTGGCCGAATATTTTAAATGAACTGAACACTAAGGGGATTAAAACAATTTTAATTTCAGGGATATTTAGAGAATCACAGTCCTTTTTTAAATGGTATGGTGGTTGGATGCGAAAATCATTAAAAGCATTTCAGCATTTCTTTGTTCAGGATAAAAATTCAGAAAACTTACTTCAAAAGATTAATTTTAAAAATGTTACAGTAAGTGGTGATACACGTTTTGATCGTGTTTATGAAATTACCAAACAAGACAATCAATTAGATTTTGTTGAAAAGTTTAAGCAAGATAAATACACAATAGTTGCGGGAAGTTCATGGAAAGATGATGAAGGTTTGTTAGTAGAATATATCAACAATTCAGCAACAGAAAATGAAAAATTTATAATTGCTCCTCATAATATAAATTCTGAAGCTATCCAATTGTTGAAAAAATCTATTATTAAAAAAACAATTCTGTATTCTGAAAAGGAAGGTGAAAACCTTGCAGAGTACCAAGTGTTAATAATAGATACTATTGGAATACTAACAAAAATATATAGTTATGCTGATATTGCCTATGTTGGTGGAGGCTATACAAAGTCAGGGGTGCACAATGTTTTAGAACCTGCTACTTTTGGAATTCCTATTGTTATTGGACCCAACTATTTTAAATTTAATGAGGCTATTGAATTGATAAAAGAAGAAGCTTGTTTTTCAGTTGATAATTCTCAAAAATTATCCGTACTTTTAAAGATGTTTTTTAATGAAAAACAAAATAGGATTACCGCTGGAGACAAATCGTTGAATTATGTTGTTGGAAAAACCGGAGCAACCAATAAAATTTTAAATTATTTAGAGAGATGAGAGAAAAGTTAGATGACTATTATTCATTTGTTTTTGAAAAAGAATTACTTGATGAAATTGAGCAAGTTGGAGTTTATAAAAAACTTCGTGAAAATGAATTATTGGTTGATTTAGGTGATCAAATGAAAGGGGTTCCTTTGTTATTGGATGGAGCTATAAAAATAGTTAGAGAAGATAAAAAAGGAGAAGAAATTTTATTGTACTTTTTAGAACGTGGTGATACTTGCGCCAGTTCATTTGCAAGTGCTATTTCTAATGGGAAATGTGGTATTAGAGCAATAGCTGAAAAAGAGTCTGAAATGATTTTTCTGCCAAAAGAAAAACTAGACGAGTGGCTAATTAAATATAAAACATGGAGAAATTTTGTTATTGATAGTTATAATATCCGTCTAAATGAGATGATGGAAACTATTGATACGTTAGCGTTTATGCGTATGGATGAGCGTTTGTATAAGTATTTAAAAGACAAAGCTCAAATATTAAGAGAGACCGCATTAAATACAACTCACCAAGATATTGCGTACGATTTGCATACATCAAGAGTTGTTATATCTAGATTGTTAAAACAATTAGAAAACGAAGGTAAAATCAAGTTGCACAGAAATAAAATAGAAATTTTGGAATTTTAAATTTATTTGTAACATTTGTTACCAATTAACATAATTTATATAATATTTTTGGCACACTAACTAATTAAATAAATTATGGAATTTATAACTCAGCCTTGGGCCTGGTATGTCGCTGGTCCCATTATTGCTATCATCATGTTTTTGCTTTTTTATTTTGGAGAACGCTTTGGTGTGTCTTCGAATTTAGAAACTTTTTGTTCCATTGGAGGAGCAGGAAAGTTTGTTGATTATTTTAAAATTGACTGGAAACAGAATAGTTGGAACCTCGTTTTTGTGGCCGGTGCAATTGCTGGAGGATTTATTTCAGCTCAATGGCTTTCGCCAAGTGATGTAGTTGCAATTAACCCTCAAACAATTCAAGACCTTGCAGATATAGGAATATCAAATGCTGGCGCGACCTATTTACCCTATGAAATATTTAGTGTAGATACCATGCTTTCTGTAAAAGGATTTGCAATTTTATTAATTGCAGGAGTTATGGTTGGTTTTGGAGCGCGATGGGCGGGAGGTTGTACTTCTGGACATGCAATAGTAGGCTTAAGTAACTTAGAATTACCATCATTAATTTCTGTTGTAGGATTTTTTTTAGGAGGACTAGTAATGACTTGGATAATTTTACCTTTAATATTTTAGAAAGATGAAGTATATAAAATTTTTTTTAGTCGGAATTCTTTTTGGAATTGTAATGAGCAAAGCTGAGATAATTTCTTGGTATCGAATTTATGAAATGTTTAAATTTCAATCGTTTCATATGTATGGAATTATTGGGTCTGCTGTTTTTTTAGGAATGATAAGTATGTATTTCTTCAGAAAAAAGATGGTAAAAACTTTCGAGGGAAGGGAAATTCATATTTCACCTAAAAAGAAAGGATTATTTCGTAACTTATTAGGTGGTACTTTATTCGGATTAGGTTGGGCGCTTGCTGGAGCTTGTCCTGGACCAATGTTTGTATTAGTGGGAAAAGGAGTTGTTTCTATATTAGTTGTTATTTTTGGGGCAACTTTAGGAGCATTTTTATATGGTTTATTTAAAAACAGAATACCTCATTAAAGGTTATAAAGATGAAACTTGATGATATTGTTACATCCAAATTTTCAAATTTATTTGAAGAAAGCTTATTGCATGAAATTTGCATTAACGGCATATTAAAATATGTTGAGCCTGAAGAGATTATTCTTGAAATTAGAAGAGATGTTAAATATATTCCTTTAATAGTTTCTGGAATTGTTAAGGTGATGCGGCGTGATGGTCAAGGAAATGGTATTTTTTTACACTATTTATCTGAAAAACAAAGTAGTTCAATAGCAATAAGCTATGGAATGGAGGAGAAAAAGAGTGAAATTAGATTAAAATCTCAAAGTAATGTAACTTACATTGCAGTTCCCACTAAAGTTGTAAATTTGTGGTTCGAGAAGTACAAATCTTGGAGGTCATTTTATTTTAAATTGAATCAACAGCAAACATCATTTCTAATTGAAAAAATTAATGATATTGCTTTTACCAGTTTAGAAGATAGGTTGGTAAAATATTTAGAGTATACGAGTTATATTAGTAATGATATTACTGTCTATAGAAAACATTTTGACATTGCTCGAGATTTAAGAGTGTCAAGAGAGGCAGTTTCCAGAATTTTAAAGAAGCTAGAAAAAGAAGATTTAATTACTTTAGGAAGAAATAAAATTATATTGAATTAGTGGAGTTAAGAGATAAATTTGGAAGGAAAATATCATATCTGAGATTGGCAATTACAGATAGATGTAATTTGCGTTGTCAGTATTGTATGCCGGCACACGGAATTGATATAGTTGAGAGAAAGGAGCTGCTTACTTATAAAGAAATGTACCGCATAACAAGAGTACTTTCTGAACTTGGCATTAATAAAATTCGTTTAACCGGTGGTGAACCATTTGTGAGAAGAGATTTTATTAGTTTCTTAGAGTCATTATCCTTTAATGATAAGTTAGATGAAATTAACATAACTACTAATGGTGCCCTAATTACAAACCATATTGATAAATTAGAAGAATTAGGAATCAATGCTATCAATCTTAGTATTGACAGTTTACAGAAAGAAAAATTTGCTAAAATATCACGTAGGGATGTTTTCGATAGTGTATACGATACACTTGAAAAATTAGAACAAAGCAACTTAAAATTAAAATTGAATGTTGTTGTTCAATCTGGTGTAAATACTGATGAAATAATCGATTTTGTTAAGCTATCAAAAAACAGAGATATTGCTGTTCGTTTTATTGAAGAAATGCCTTTTAATGGAAAAGGACAGCGAGACATGACTGAAGAGTGGAACTTTAATAAGATCATCAATCATATTAAAGACCATTTTTCTGATGTTGAAACGCTTCAAGATAAAAAATCTTCAACTTCAAGAAATTTTAAAATTACAAACTACAAAGGAACCTTTGGAATAATACCTGCTTTTACACGAACAATTTGTAATGATTGTAATAGAATAAGAATCACAGCAACCGGAATGTTTAAAAACTGTCTGTTTGATGGTGGCGTTTTTAATGTTAGAGACTTTATTAGAAAAGGAGCAAGTGATGATGAGCTGAAACAATTATTTATAGATACAGTACATCATAAACCAGAAAATGGATTTATTGCTGAAGCTGCTCGTGGAAATGACGTTTCAGAAAGTATGTCTACAATTGGAGGTTAAAAAACAGGTAATGGTATTCTCACCTAAAATTACATTTAAATGAATTTAACAACAGTACAAGAAGCTCAAGATATTATTATATCAAAAACCGAAAATTTTGGGATTGAAGAAGTAGATTTTATGAATTCTGTTGGAAGAGTTTTAAAAGAAGATATTATTGCAGATAGAGATTTTCCACCATTTGATAGAGTGAGTATGGATGGAATATCTATTAATGATGCGGCATTTAATTCTGGACAAAGAACTTTTAAAATTGAAGGTGTTCAAGCGGCAGGAAGTGAGCAATTGACAATGCAAAACCCTGAAAATTGTATTGAGGCGATGACAGGTGCGGTATTACCGAAAAACACAAATGCAGTAATACAATATGAATTGTTGAATATTGAAAATGGTGAAGCAACAATTAATTTAGATACTGTTAAGAATTTTCAGAATATTCATAAAAAAGGATTGGATAGAAAGCAAGGTGATATCCTAATTCATAAAAATACTTTGATTTCATCTGCTGAAATTGGGGTGTTAGCAACCGTTGGGAAGTCTACAGTAAAAGTCGCAAAACAGCCAAAAGTGATGATTATTTCTACAGGAAATGAATTGGTTGAAGTTTCTGAAACTCCAGCTGAACATCAAATTAGAAGAAGTAATGTTTATACACTGGTTTCTATATTAGATAAACTAAACATTAAAGCTGAAACTGCTCACATTTTAGATGATAAAGAGGTGTTGTTAACTAAAATTGAATCCTTCTTGAATGATTATGATGTATTGCTTTTTAGTGGTGCTGTTTCAAAGGGGAAATTCGATTTTATTCCTGAAGTTCTAAATACTTTGGGTGTAGAAAAATTATTTCATAAAGTAAAACAACGACCGGGAAAACCGTTTTGGTTTGGTAAAAAAGCAGATAAAACTGTTTTTGCGTTCCCGGGAAATCCTGTTTCTACTTTTGTTAGTTGTTTAAAATATTTTACACCGTGGTATTTAAAATCGGTTGGTTTAGATTTTGAATCGAATGAAGAAGCTGTGATAAGTGAAGATTTTTTCTTTAAACCAAGCTTAACATATTTTCTACAAGTAAAATTAAAACGAGAAAATGGCGTGTTAGTTGCAACTCCAGTATCTGGCAAAGGATCAGGAGATTTAGCAAACTTAATTGATTCTGATGCTTTTTTGGAATTGCCAGATGATAGAAGTAATTTTACAAAAGGAGAAGTTTTTCCAGTATTAACATATAGATAATAAATTTGTGGGACACTGAGCGTAGTCGAAGTGATAAAGAAATATTTATTGGTTTCGACTACGCTCAACCACCATAAACATGTTAAAAATTAGATGATTAAATAATCATTGACATTCTAAATTTAAACTTATACAAAGTGAGTACAGAATTTACACATATCAATAAGAAAGATCAACCTAAAATGGTGAATGTTGGTGATAAGAAAATCACTAAGCGAAAAGCTACTGCGATAGCTACTATGTTTTTAGGAACTGAAATCGTTTCACATTTTAATGATAAGGATTTAATAACTAAAAAAGGACCAGTTTTTCAAACTGCTATTATTGCAGGAATTCAAGCTGTTAAAAAAACTTCAGATTTGATTCCAATGTGTCATCCATTATTAATAAATGGAGTTGATATCGACATTGAAATTACAGACAAAGAGCATATTGAAATTTTATGCACAGTTGCTATTGAAGGAAAAACAGGTGTGGAAATGGAAGCACTTACTGGTGCAAATATTGCAGCTTTAACTGTGTATGATATGTGTAAAGCTATTTCACAAAAAATGATTATTAAGGAAGTGAAACTGATTGAAAAATCAGGTGGTAAAAGTGATATTAAAAATGGGTAAACATCAAAAGCACGCAAAACTTAAATTAAGAGATAACGATAATTTCGCACCTAATGAAATTTCAATTGTTGGAACAAATTGTAATGAGATTTCTAATTTGGTAAATTGCGTTTCAGAATCATTAACGAATTATAAATTAGCTTATTTCGATGCTTCACATAGTAAAAATGTTGAAGATTTAGCATTGGAGAGCTATACATTTCATCATAAAGGAACAACTGCTGTTTCAATGAATTCTGCGGTGAATAAATTCAATCAAAGAGTGCAGTTTTCTCAGTATGATTTTGTGTTTATAAATGGGAATCATTACCAGGGAGCGAAGCAAATATTAGTATTGGATAATGAAAAAGAAGCTTCAGTTTTAAAAAGATTGGATCAGTTAAATAATATTCAGTTTGTTGTTAAGCTAAATAAAGATTCTAAGTATTTCGATTTTCTTCTTGAAAAAAATCCTCAAATAAAGAATTTAATGTATTATGAAATTTCTGAAATAGATAAAATTTCAAAACATATTGAAAATTTAATCAAAGAAAAAATTGCTCCTATTCAAGGTTTAGTGCTTGCCGGTGGAAAAAGTGTAAGAATGGGGCAAGACAAAGGTACCCTTCAATTTTTTGGTAAAAACCAACGTGATGTTGCTGTTGAATTATTAGAAAAGCATAATTTGAAATCCTATTTATCTGTAAGAGAAGATCAAGATATTGAGATTGAAAATAAAATTACAGATAAGTTTGTTGGTTTAGGTCCGTTTGGCGCTATTTGCTCGGCATTTCAGGAGAATCCAGATGTTGCTTGGTTGGTAATGGCAACAGATTTACCTTTTGTAAATGACGCAGTTATTCAACAATTATTAAAGCATAGAAATCCTTCAAAGGCAGCAACGACTATAAAAGGAAAAGACAAGCAATTTCCTGAGCCGTTGATTACGATTTGGGAACCTAAAAGTTATCCATTATTATTAAATTATTTAGGACAAGGATATTCTTGTCCAAGAAAAGTGTTGATTAATTCTGATGTTGAGATTGTTGAAATTGATGATGATTTCATTAGAAATATCAATACGCCTGAAGACTTTAAGGCAGCGAAGAAAGAAATAAATGAGTAAAACACTTCATATTTTAAATGGAGATAGTATAAGATCAATTTTGGAGCAATCTGGAATTGAAGGTGATGTTGTTGTGTGGCGTGAAATGTTATGCGAAGGACCTTTGCATAAAGAAGTTGCTAGTGCTCAATTTTGGGATGATAGATATGCTTATTTTGAAAATGAACTAAATGTCAATAGAAAGGAATACCTTGAGAAATCAATAAGTGAAATTGGTAAATTAGAGGATGTTTCAAATTATACAGATGTAGTCTTATGGTTTGAATTCGATTTATTTTGCCAGGTTAATTTGTTAGCATTGAGTACTTATTTATTAGATAATTATGAGACAAAAACGAATTATCACCTCATTTGTACAGGGAAAGTAGAAGGTAAAGAACAACTTCAATCTTTAGCCAATTTTTCACCTTTAGAATTTAATGATTTATTCAAAAATAAAATAGCATTAAACAAATCTGACTTAGAATATGCAAAAGAATGTTGGGCAGTTTATGTGGAGAATGATATTGAAAAATATAAGAGTTTCAATTTTAATCAGAGTTCAAAATTTCAATATTTAAAACCAGCTATAGATCAACATTTATTACGCTTTCCTACTAACAACGGATTGAATCAAATTGAAAATAAAGTGTTGAAAATTATAAATTCATCCATTTTAAATGAGAGTGAAATCGTTCGTGAATTATTGATTTGGCAACAATCTGAAACCGTTTATGGTTTTGGAGATGTACAGTATTTTCAATATCTTAAAAAGTTAAATAAGTACATTACAGTAAAAGATTCAGGTTATTATTTAAATGATGCTGGTAAAACTGTAGTTTTGCAA